>Ga0214545_1005131_pt1 | contig 23984 bp, 6 predicted proteins | sample CNSS4metaG_FD_160064 | JGI IMG/M metagenome (GOLD analysis project Ga0214545, IMG submission 160064) | Root nodule microbial communities from cowpea collected in UCLA plant growth center, Los Angeles, California, USA - CNSS4 | ecosystem: Host-associated > Plants > Roots > Nodule | place: USA...
TTTCTGTTCCGAGGTACTTTGATTGTTGCAGGAGACTCGATTGTGTTTTTGAGGGCAGAAAACGGGGATCTCTGTGTCGGGATTCGGCGAGCCAAGAAGGGGATTGGTGGGGGACTCGAGGGCTCGTCTGGCTGGAACCCTGCTAGAGGAAGCTGTCCCATATGGCCTCGGGTGCATCCAAAACCGAGGCCAAAAGGGTATCAAAAAAGCCCATATGGCCTCGGGTGTACCCAAAACCGAGGCCAAAGGGGACTCTATGGCTTCGGTTCTTAACCGAGGCAAAAAGCTATGACCTTTTGGCCTCGCCCCAATATGCTTCGGTTCCCGAACCGGTGCAGAATAGTGAAAACAACCGCTGCCAAAGACCCTTTCTGCATTAGTGTATGTCTCATAGAACATATGCCAGCATTTTATATGTTGATATTTTGAATGATGTGGTAAAAAGCATAGGGACAATTATTTTATGACATGAATATCTGACTCTAACTTGATAAATGTGATATTTTAAAAACTTTTTTGTTCATACAAAATTCAATTTTATTTTTCATAAAATCTATATCTTGATTTAATTTTTTATTGATTTTTCAATCGAAGTTTATTCATCTTTTATATCTGAAATAATCTGATATCTTTTTCGAACATTCCACGTTCTCCTCGTGAATAATCTCACACAATGAGTCGCTTTGTTTGTTTGTGCCTATTTTTCTTGTTCGAAAATATTTGTTTTAATAAAAACAAATGGATTTCTATTATACGTTTTTCTAGTATCTTTATTTTACAAACAAACATGATTGTGCCAAAAAAAGTGTTAATCACATAATAATGTACCCATTGAATTTTCAAAGTCAATTGACATCACTAATAGTGAAAACTAATAGCGAAAGACAAAAACTACCCCAAGCCAACTAAGGGTCTAATGTGGACTCTAAGATAAAAACATACAAAATTTTCAATAACAATGACACACTTTGAGAACTTCACGCTATTAATCATTGGAACAATGAAACTTTATGGAGTCTAAGATAAAAACATACAAAATTAAATAAAAAGAAAGTTAGGGTAGTAACGTGAGTTTGATCTGACGGATCGGTTTGCAGGTTTGTCGAGAAAAAAAAGGGGTGGATTGTGATATTGAATTTGTTAGTCTCTAAAAGTCCAACAGCATAATCCACATTCCGTGTGGACTGACAAGCGGTCCGCAAAAAAAAAAAAAATTATACTTATGTATATTGATTACTTTTTTCTAAACTTCAAGACAAGTGTGATGTATTTTTGAATGTGCTTAAATTTGAAGAATATATCGTATATGTCAAAGTATGAATATGAATATGATGAAAATGTTAAATTATCAATTTATCATTCAATCCTACATAATCTTTGCTTAATTTTGTTAACTTCTTACAGTTTTCCAATTTGTTAAACATTAAAAGCTTTATCAGAAAAAAAAAAAGAAAAAAGCTAATCCGCAGACTGCGGATCAGAACTAATGTAGAACGGATCAACTCGGTCAATATTCTATGGACCAAGTACGGAACAGGCTTAAATGTGTTGAACCAACCCTCATTCTAACCCCTACATAAAATTGTCAATTTTTTTTTCAATAAAACATACTCTATTTAAACTTGAATATAAAAAAATTGACCAAATTTTGTGTCTGTTAAAATTGCAAGCTAACATAATTTGATTTTACTAGTAGCGTTTAAAAAAAAATTAAAACATATTTCACTATATAAAAATAAGAAAAAGTTATTAAAAGTTATAGTTAATTGAAATATACTTTTGGGATGCAATTATCAGTTAGGACGAAAATAATTAAAATTTATTTTCATAAGATTTGCGATAACATAACAGCTTTATGAAAAAATGATAAAGGTTTCTCCACTTGGAGAGACCAATTTGTTGGGTTTCTCAAAAGTCAAGATGTATATAAATTACAAATAATTCTATCTTCTTGTTAATTTTTAATACTTTTTTTTACACGAAAAAAATATATTTTAAATTTATTTAACTTTAAAACAGATTTAACCAATTAGTTTTATTTAAACTAGAAATTTCAGGTTTTTAATTTTATAGATGAAAGTGCAATCGATAATAAAATATTCTTATACAAAATAATAGAATTCAATTAAACAATAAATTCTAGAACAAAACATTTTTATATTGATTATAATAAAGAGTCCTACTTTCATAAGTTCACATACATAATTTTAAGAGTTTTTTTATTAAATTTAGAACGTTGATTAAACCTATAAATTGCATTATAAAAAATATTTCAAAAGTTGATTTTTAAACACACGTACTTTAATTAATTGGAAAATGCAATGTTTCAAACTTCAACAAATAAAATGAATTAAGTACAGTGGTAAGAATATCCTTATTGTTAAAATTCATATAAATAATCAAAATAGAAAATTCAAACGTGAGAAGTGAAGTGCAAAAACAAACAAACAATGGCAAAATATCAAAGAGGAAAACTTCGATTTACTAAAGCACAAAAGAATATAGGAGACGGCATATTTGATATAAAAGTGATAACAAGAAAACCTCCTCTTCACATCAACTTATATATACTTATAAAATCAAAACATTTTTATCTTTACTCTTCCTAGATATTTTTGTCAATTGCATCTTTGTAAATTTTCACACTTTTACCTCCATTACTTTAGTATTTTCAACTTCTATTCTCCTTCATTGGTCACCATCTCTTCTTCCATTTAACATTTTATTTCCAAAGGTAAAAACTTTATCCACACGTACACACACACACACACATATATATATATATATATATATATATATATATATATATATATATATATATATATATATTCACTTTATTTTTTATGGTTAAAAAAAAATATTTCATTAACAACCAATTTTAATAATAAAAAGTTGTTAGTCACTATAATAATTAATTTAGATATCAATTTACAAAATAAATAATTATTGATTACTAAAATAATCATTATTATAAATAAAGTATTATAATTAGTCTCTAAATTGACTTCTAAAATTTAGTTATCTATCAAGAAAATTGGTCATTAAACATTAATTACCAAGAATTTTGCTATCAAAAAAATTTGTTTATAAATTAGTCTCTAATTACGTTAATGAAGCGATCAATTATATTTTTATTTATAATAGTGACTAATTTAGTAACTAATAATTTTTTATTTCATAAATTGATATCTACAATAATTTTTAACTTTTGATTATTAAAATTGATTGTTAATAAAATATTTTATTGTAATGTATATTTGTAATTCTTTCAACTTTTTACATAATCCAATTGATAGAGAAAAGAAATCGTTTTCATGGGAATGAATACAAATCTCGAAGATCCTTCATCAAGAGTGACGGGATTCCCATAAAAAGTTCCAAGAAATCTTGATGAGAACAGATATTTTTCTGCTTAAAAGTTTCCATTTAATCTTATTTATAACCATTCCATACTTGAAATGTAATTAGATAGTATTGTATCCTTTTTATTTAACATGCAGATATAGTCATAAGAAAACAATAAAATTATTCAAAAATCATACATGTACATACATATACTTATATGTGTATGCATATATTCTTCCCCAGTTATTTATAAACAGTCTTCCCCAGTTATATACAAACAGTCTTCCCCGGTAAACTTGATCCCCACATGCAGTAGCCAACCCAATTTTTGGTCATCGGGAAAATAAAGAAAAACATAATCACCGTAGACTTTTTCAACCACTACTGGATCCACGAAAACGATATTCTACACAACAAGTTTTTGTCTCTTTCTCAGATATTAAGAAAATAAAATAGGTTGGGATAATTTAATTTATGTACACACTATTTTTAAACTTTTTAATGCCCGCTAAAAAATGTTAAATTATCTAACTATTGATTTGTTGTTCATAGTCTTATACACATGTTCAGATAAAAATAAACTTTGCTAAATTAATTACATGGAAGTATATATAAAAAGGGTTTTGTTTTGTACGTTATTGAATTTTCTTAGTTTTTCATCAGCAAAAGAAATCAAAAAAGGTAAAAAACATGGTACCTAAGTACTTATGAGCTGTGTGTGACGTGAAGCGGGTAAAATTCAAAGTCAATACCCACTCATGTATATTCAAGTCTGAATTCACAGATTAATGATCAGACGAAAAATACTCAATGATGCTTACTCAAGGAGTGTGGAATGTTTATACTAATATGACATCGTATGAAAAAATACAGAATTAAGAAAAATGCTATATTTATTACTTTTGACATTGAGGTATTTAGCGATTAATTAACTAATGGTTGTTTGAGATAAATATTTATCGCTTTGACAAGGCATGAGATCACAAATTATTATTCTTTTGTCTCACGATGACCCATGCTGCTGACTTTATCTCGGACTCATCTCAAGATGTTGTCATATATCCACAACCTTTATATATATATATATATATATATATATATATATATATATATTTTATATTTCAGAAATAAAACCCTGTTAACGAGAATATTTTTGTTCAAAAGTTGATAAATCATGCAACTGAAAGTTAAGAGTGTTAGGAACTCGAGTTTATAAAGTAAAATTTGTATTTTGTAAAATTAGGAATAGATGGTGTGTTAGCAGTTTAATAGAGAATGAAACAGAATATTTAAGAAACTTCGTTAAAATTAAATTTAATTCAATTTTACAAAATTAATTTATAATTAAATTTACATATTATTTATATAATATAAAATTATTTTATTTATGATCGATGTATAAATTTCTAACAAATAAAATGTTTTATTAAATCTCACAAAGAAACAAATTTTGATGACAAGATGATATTGAATGAAGTATACAAATGGTGACTACTACACAATTAATATAAATGTCAACTTCTTTTGTTGAAAAATGAACGATCACAAGCTTCCATGTAGCCGCATTCCAAGTAATTTATGGTAGAAAATGTGGAATTAAAGCCTTATAAGATCTATGCATTTTATCTGTCGTGTAGAACACAACAACAGGACCGTCATGTCACATCCCATAATTTTTTACCCTCACTCCACACAACGCCTTTTATTACTTTTATACTCAATAATTTAATTAAATAACTTAATTCGATATATTATTGTTATCGATATTGTTATAAGACATAAAAACAAATTAACTGTGTCAAAAGCTCCTTTTTCAAAATGATATTTATAGTATAAATGTTATTTTTAATCTCATCTTAGTCTGTGTAAAAAATTGTTCAAAACACAAAAATATCCAAATCTCATCTTCATTTTTGTAAAGATTTATAAGAATAAATAATAATTTTACCATTATATCCTCAAATTTTGGAGACATGTAATAAAAGTTTGGGAAATATAAGAATGTGCGTGAAGATAACAATTAACAAAGGGAGAATGTGAAGGTATGGCTCGTATGCTTATAAAAGAAGAGAAGAATCGGTTACCTAACCAATTATTAATATATATAATATTAATTTTAACTTAAGGTTAAAATTATAACCATAATTTAATTAATTAAAACTTTTTTCTTATCTATTATTTCAATCATATCATTCACAAATTTTATCCTTAAATTTATTTACTTTTACTTTAAAATTTCTTAAGAAAAACACACAGATGTCATTCATTCAAATTCATGTATACGTTCTCCTTCAAATACATTCATAAAAAAACAAACACTTAATTAAAAATTAGAAAGTTAAATACTTTTTTAATATATTTTTTATTTAAGTTAGTATTATATAACACCTAATTTTTTTGGTGTTGAGTTTTTCTTTTAAATTGGGATGACTTTGCATCTTAGCCAATTTTTTAACATATTCTTTTAAAGCAATTTTGAATCTCTCCGACAGTAAAGTTCGTTACTTTTTCTTTTGTTTCCTATTAGAAAAAAAATGAGAATGAGAATATTTTGGTTGCAATAATAACAAAACTTTATTACAACCCTTTAAGAACCAAAACTCTTAGAAAGTCTTACATGAAACTTAATGATTATGACTGTACTAGATGGTCTATCCTTGGATCATCGATTGTCCGCTATAGACGAATTTTTTCTTAGATTATTGATATGGCAATCTCTCTGAAGTACTTTAAGGGAGTTCCCGATCAAATGGTCTCCACATTCATTTTCAATTGAACTTTGTCTCCACCTTTATGCAGACATCCTCATTCATGAAGATATCCGCCAGGACACACAACCCTCCGATCGGGCGCACCAAAACTGGATCAGTAAGTTAAAAGAGAATTAAAGTAATACACGTCAGTAATCAAGTTTAAAAAGCAATTGAGTCATGATTAAGAAAACCCTAATCACAGACCCATGCCAAAAATTATAAATAAGAGCCCAAGGTAAGTTGGTGAGAACTTTTTACTCGCATTTATTACAACATTTATTGCTATATCCCGATCAAACTTGAACTAACTTAAACATTAGAGCCTTTTAGACAGGTACCCTAATCGTCCGACCAACCGAGCGGGAAACAACAAAGAAATCCAACGGAAGAAAGAACTAAACGGCTAGCAGAGGAGAACATCAAATATAAGAACTTAAGAGTAATTTGAGTGTTAAAAATAGGTGCTTGGGCCCTATACCCGAAACAATGACCATTGTAATTACTCAATAGGAACAATTCGTTAATGTTTTTCTAACTACTAGATAGTGCCTCTCAAAATTATTTTACAAGGGTACCAGTATGTAGCAAATCGAATCACATATTTTGGTTTACCTTTTATTAAACGTATAGATAGGAAATTACTAACTTCTTGCTTTTCTTTTACTTGTTTAGATAGAGACCGAAAAAAATAATTTGTCATATCATATTGACCCCTCAACACTCAACACTAAGGCCATGTTCATTTTAGAGTATTTATTGTTATCGTGTAAATGTGCAATTGGATTAGGAGGGATAAAGCTTGTTCGTTTTCCATGATATGCAAGTGAGGTTTACCATTGATTTGAAGGATATGAGAATTTTTTTCATCCTGCATATGAAGATCAGATTTGAAGGAGAGTTTTATCAAATGACCCATTTACCCTTATCACATTTTATTATTCACGTGCGCAACAGATCGATCTTGGTGGCTTGAAATCGATCCAAGGTTTGTCATGCATGCTTGGAACGATCCATTGAACCTTGAAATCAATCCCAAAAGTTGCATATTGGATCCCCAAGCTTTGGAATGGATTCGTGGCAACAAGTTTTTGTTTCATTTATGTTTCGTTGGTGGTTTAAATAAACTTTTAAATTTTCATATTTTTGTTAAGAATGTTTGGAAGGAATACACTGGGTGGTCGTTGAATGACATGGAGGGACAATATAAATTCATGGTTAAGCATGTGTAGTTATGGAATGTTGCGTTTCACAATACTTCTCCTAGATGGATTCACTCTATTTATTTGGCTGCCATAGCTGCATACTATGCCAGGTACATTCCTATTCTCATGCTTCTCTTGGTTACCTTTGATAAGTAATTTTTTAAAAATTGATTAAACTCATACAAATACAAATTTATACTACTTATTACATAAGGGCAAAATGGTAAACTCTCTTTTAAATGTATTAAAATATTTTTTTTTAATCTATCATATCAATCAAATCTCACTAACTCTCACAAATTTTACTACTAAATTCATTCATAATCACCTCTAAATCCCTTAAAAAAACATATCATTCACTTTCAAATTTACTCAAACCCATCATATCTCTCTCCCTCAAATCCATCTTAGGAAGTGAACAAAGCCTAAGAGATATATATGAACGAAACGTGTAAATGTGAATTTAACTCTATTCATAAATTAAAAGTCCATTCAGATCTTTATATAACTATATATTTTTTTCTCACTTCTATCTTTATTATCTTTATTAGAGAAAAGTGAACTTGTATATTCATCTAAGCATACTTTTTTTGTTTAACTTTTTCAAATAACTTTTTATAAACTTTGATATCTTCCCACTTATTTACTATTCTAAATATTAATTAAATAAAAATTTTACAAAAAAAAAAAGTAAAAATCGTAATCAAAATAATATTATCGAATATTAAAAGAATATAATTTTTTTCTCAAATATCATATATATATAAAATCATAACAAAATTAAGGACTAAAATAAGTTAATATACATTTTTTCATAATAATTAATAAATTAAACATAATTAAAACAAATATAAATACGAGACTATAACAGGAACAAGTTAGACATACAATTGTTCGTTCTCTCCTGATACTTAATTTAAAAAATCAAATATCATCTATACTCAAATCCATATCTAATTAATATAAAAATTTTCTGTTGAAATTAAAATAAATTAAAATAATATTATAATATCATATCTGACTTAAGGTTTAACTACAAATTTTTGTTCTAAGCCTAGAAAAGTTATAAAAAAAAATTAATACTAATATATATCTATTAAATTAATTATAAAAATATATTTAAAAATAAATTTAAATTTAAATTATTATGAGTAACTGATAATTTTTGTTATTATTAAAAATTATAATTAAAAAGTAACAACTTTTTTCAATAAATTTTATTTTTATTTAAAAAATTAATTATCTTTATCCTGTTATTATTTAATTCATAAAAGAAACTTCGTTATTAAATTTGTTTTAAGTGCAACAAACCCCTGATTTGCCCTACATACTACCACTTATATATAATATAACGGTTTATTTGCCATACTTTAATATTAGGTGCCTTTCTTCGGTTTAATAAACAATAATTTGAATTTTTTTTCAAAATGATGTGAAATTTTGAGACTCCGTTTCCAACACGAAAATAATATTCTGCAGAATGTTCTTTATAGTAGTGCTTTTAGCATATGTTGTTTTTTCTTTAATATAAATAATTCTATTTTGTAAATAATTGCAAATAAATTCATAATGGTTATTCAATAAATTTCTAAAATGAATATTCCCTAATCGTATTTAAATCTTAAGCATACAAGTTCAACCATATTTTAAATTTTGAAAATATAAACTAAATATTAGGTTATATTTTCTAAAATGTATGGTTAAAATATTTTATATAATAATAAATTTTTTTAATTATCAATATCAAGACCCAATTTCTTTTTCAATAATTTATTATAACTTTTGTAAAAGATATTTTGATAAGTAATTTAAATACCATACATACTACTTTATTAAAGATTTAAGAAGTTTTTTGGGTTAAGTATGTTTTTTGGGTTAAGTATGTTTTGATCTAAAATTGAAATTTGTTTCTGTTTGAAACTTTGATACATTCTGATTCCTAAACTTAAAAAATAAATAAATATAGTCCTTTTAACCCAATTTTTTTTTTTTTTTTTTTTTTAATAATAATTAAATTTATTTTTTTTTATTAAATTTTTTTAAGTTTTTTTTTTTTTTTTACATGTCGAGCGTTTAGTATTGAAGTTACTGTTTGACATATTCCTGGTTCAATATCTACTGAGAAATGCGTTCGACACCACAAAAAAAAAGTTAACATAATTAAATTAAAAGACTATATTCATTCATTTTTAAAATTTAAGGACTAAAATAGATTGAAGTTTCAAGGACTAAAATTATACTTAACCCAAATTTTTCATTCACATATATAATTATGTTTGGTATCTGTAATCTTGAATCATTAAAAATAATAATAATAATCTTTTAAATTGACCCAAAACTTTGACATGGCGTCATCCCTGTATGTATAGATTGTTGTCCACTCATGTGAGATTTGTAGTTTATAAATGAGTATTTTCTCCTTCATCAGTAAAACGTAACTTTATACATTTAGGGACATTAATTCAACTCTAAAATTATATTATTTTTATAATTATTATGTTTATAACAATTATTCTTAAAATTACTTATAATTAATATTTATATATACAAAATAACAGAAAATATTAAGAATTAAACTTTTAAGTCTAATTTAACATCACAAAATTGACTTCTAAGATTAGATCTGTATTTATTTATATATTGTGAATTTATCTTATTTTTAGTTGATTTAAAACTTTCAATACTGCTCTTAAGCTGAAGTATATACATCTCAAGCGGTGTGAGACTAGACATTAATGAGTGGTGATTGGATAGCAGGTGGAATAATAAACTTAACTTTCATTACGATCAACTTTGACTCATAGTTCAAATAATAACTCAATCTTATAATACTGACTTGTAAAATGAAATTTACTCTCACTGATATCTTAATCGATATAAAACTTCTAACAATAAATAAAAGAAAAATCAATATAAAAAATATTAAAAATTATTATTTCTTATTTCTTCGATTATCTTACAACCGACTCACCATCACAAAAATAATTTTAAAGTGATTTCTTTTATCGATTCATCTAAGTTGACTCTAAAAGTAATTTGATTTTTTATGTTATCTTCTTCTTAAAGAAACCATTAATTATTAATTATCTGAGGTCAAATATCCTCTTGAATGATCGTATAGTTCGTACTCTTCTAGTTCTGGTCCTATCCCATGAGGGTGTTACCTTGTGTACTCATTTAGAAATGAGATACACCTAGTTATGAAAACAAGAGTGGGAAGAAGTCTTTGTTTTATTATTGCAATTTTATAATGCAAGTGAATGAAAACAATGGGTGATGCAAGTAACACATTTTAAATTAATCAATATAAATCTTATGCAACATAAACCAACGTATTACAAAATCAAGGTATTATGAGAATTAATAATTCATAAAAATGGCAAACATTCAGTGTGCTGTTGTTAGCTTCTGGCATGAAACAAAATTGGGTTTTGGGCGAAAGTTCCTAAATCCAAATGCGAAGCTGTAATTTGGAACTTTACCAAAAAATGTCAAATATCAATTTGTCACTTCCTTACCAATACCAAAATATTAACCGTACAAATATTTCTTTTTTGTTATACGTGTAGTTTGCACACCAATTATTAACATGTTACAAAATGTTCCTATGTACTCAAATGTATATTAAATATTTTATTTTTTTAATTAAAAATCACCTGTATTAATTTTAATATGTTATTATTAATATTAATGATTGGGAATTGTGAAAGTTAAGTTGAATTTGTTTCTTGAATGTTCGGCCGGACCGACCGACCAAACGGGGAATTAATTTCCGGAGGCCACTTGGTGAGTTGATTGACTTGGCACAGCTGTACGGACTTCAAATATTTTGAGATTTTTTAAATAAAAACTATAAAATTTATTTACTTAACAAATATAGTAAGATTAAGATATTTTTAATTTTGCATAGATACTATTTATTTTTTGCTACTTACACCTCATACTGCCAGGTTATTTTTTTAAGAACTGGTCGGTTAATTTAGTGTGTTTATTTTTTAATCTAAAAGATAAGTATATATATTTTTTAGTCAGAAATGAATGCGAGCAAAAGATGGTTGAATTAACCCCACTCACAACTAAAACGTTTTGACAGCCAAACATTTCGAAATAATGATATTAAACAATTTAAGTAATATGTTTCTGTGGAACGTTTCTAAGAAACTGTCATGCTTTACGATCATATTTAAAATAAAATAAATATCATTATGAAACAAATGATGATAATGTAAATTGTTTAATGTTTTTTTTTTACGTAGATTTCTTTTACACTATTTCAAAGTAACTACAAATAGTCTTAAATATAAATTTTAAAATAATTATTGTAGATTAGTGGTTATAAATTTTTATGTTTATAAAATAATATAGTTCTAAGAAAATTAAAGCTATTTTTTTTTTCAAAACTAGAATATGTAACGTGTTCTTAGAATTCAAATCACCGGTCAGTCTTGGTGTCGTATTTAGTATTTAATTAATATTAATTAATGAATGCATGTGCATAGGCAAAACTACACATTTAAGGAATTAGTATTAATTATTTCCTTTATGACTTCTAATATTTTTCTTTGTTCATTTGATATATTGCTTGAGTTTAATAAATATGTCATAACATTAAATGCAAATAAATAAAAAATATTTATATATTTTTTAAATTAAACATTAAAAAGACCAACTAATAATTGTTGTCCTCTGGTATTATAATTATGTAATTTTAATCTTCACTTTTTAAAAACGTGAATCGTGTCATCGAAGTTTTTAAAGTAATACTTAGAGATTCAAATTAGAAGTTGAAAAATGGTGCTGCTATATATTACAATATTTAAAGAGATTATTGGTATGATCAAAATATGGAAGACTAAAATTCCACAATCACAATAGTTAAACATATTATTATGATAAAAAAAAAAGAAAACTTATTGAGAATAAGAATTTATATAATTAAAAACAGTACAGATATTTAGTGACATTAAAATATTAATAAAGACATTAGGAGTTAATAATTATATATGAGGGAGAGAGAAAGGATCGGTTTGGTTTGTGTGATAGGAGTGTGTGAGAGGTACCACTCAAAAGCTGCTTCCTCCTTCTTTCTCTCTACACACACAGAGCTTCTTTCCCTCGTTTTCCACCCAAAACTGACCAAGACTATTCAGCCATATCACTTTTCAACACGTTCAAAGAGGTCCACTACAACACAGCTTTTTCAGTTCTTACACAAACACACACCACCACCTTCAATTCACACTTAATTTACTTGTTTACCTAATTTGGCGATGGCGTGGGGAAAGAAGCACCGTTGTTCGAATAACGGAGGTTTGATGAGATTGGTGGTGGTGATGGCGGTGTTGTTATCGGGATTGTGGTGTGTGTCCTGTGAGAGAGAGAAAGAGAAAGAGACAGAGAAAAGCAGAAGGAACGCGTACGCCACCATGATGTACGTAGGTACGCCCAGGGACTACGAATTCTACGTAGCTATACGCGTACTCCTGAAATCGCTGGCTACGCTCGACGCTCAAGCCGATCGCGTTGTCATTGCTTCTCTCGATGTCCCTCCTCGCTGGATTCGTGCTCTGTAAGTCCCTCTCAATAATAATATTTATTTATTTAGTTTTGGTTTTACTTTATTATCAGCGTCTTCTTCTGCTGCGATTCGAGAAATAGGTTTGTGGAAAATGAAAAGGGGTTTGATAGGTTTCAGAAAAATTGGGAGCGCTAATTGGGTTTGCTTTGCAGTGTAGTCTAGTACAGTGCAGCGCACAATGTTAATGGCTTTTTGGGTCCGAATGTCCACGTCCAAAACCCCTTCAAAATCCAAAACCTTTTTATTCAACATAATACAAATTCCTAAATTTAAGATTTCATTAAAATCTTATAAACCTTTTTATTCAACATAATATTAATATTTTTAATCCATGTCCTTTAAGTATTTGTTGAAAGTAAAGTTCATCAGATTTTTATTTCTAACCGTGCTTTTTTGGTATTAGTCGTTTCAGTCTTTTGTAAGGAGTGTTTTCAGTTTTCACCTGGTGTATATAATAACGTAGTATTTTTTTATTTTACTGAATTAAGTATATTTTTAAACGTTCATGAAAAAAAAAAAAAGTAGCTATCAGCAATTTCATTATATCTGACATTTTTTTAATGGAATAACAAGATAAGGGTATTTTTTTTCTTTTCCTTGTTTTGTTAAGTATGGAGTTGTAAGTTGTCCCATGACACGTGATTTGTTGTGTTATGTGTTTGGGATTGCGCGTGAAGTTCAAGGGCGTTTGACGATGGTATCAACGTCCTTGAGAAATGGGATGGTTCTTTCGCGTCTTGTTCCTATTTGGTCATTGTTTCTTGCGGTCGGCAAAATGCTTCTCTATTTAACAAGTTTTCTGTCTTTACATTCTCCGCTTCAATAGGATAAAAGCTATGTGCCTCCCATCTTTTGGTATTTATAACAATATATATAGATACATCCTTTTCTATCTAAAATATTTTCGTTTATTTTAAAATTTCTTTTTATCTTTAACCATTCTGTTTAAAATTATTTTTATATATATATTTTATTTTTCAAAATTTACATTTAAAAACTATTTTAATAATTAATTATATATTTTTTATTTGTTTTAAATCATTTTTTTATAAAAATTAAGAAAATACGAATACACATTCATGATCATGACGCTAACACAGCTAGTCATCTCTAATTAGAATCAAATTTCAGTTATAAATTACTGCAACTTTTTAAAGCAAATAAAAAATAATGTGAACGTGTTTAAAAAACTATATTTAAACATTGTCTTTCAGTTACAAATTACTGTAACTTTTTAAAGCAAATGAAAGATAATGTAAACATATTTAAAAAACTATAATTAAACATAGTCTTTTGTGATGTTTACTTTACAATGTTTTGTAAAGAATTTGATTTTATTAAAAGAATTAGCGGTTATCGAGAAATAAAAGAAATTTAATAAAAAAATTAAAAATATGAAATAGAAAACTATGTAAGAGTAAACGTGTGAATATATATATATATATATATATATATATATATATATATATATATATATATTATTTTGCTTAACAACGTATGTACATTATTAAAGTGTCAAACATAATTTTTGTAATTAATATTTTCGGACTTTTCTTTTTACGAGTTATAGTTCGCATTTGTTTTGCTGAAAAATATAAATACTTTACAGTACAGTAATTATAGAGCGACAATTAATGTTTTTATGTTCTATTTGAAAATATTAATTCTCTGAAAAAAAAAGAAAAACTTCCTCCTTCTATCACAGCGTGCAGTTTTAGTCTTACAAAATACGTTTTTTTGGAGTATTATTTTAAAAATTTGTGTTTAAATTACTCTGAGGTAGCATATTTGTTAAAAAAAAAAGTAAGTTTTTCTGGTTAACTTATTTTTAAAAGGGCCTTTTTAGTACGAAAAACTGCAAGGGAATTTAAATTGCATTGTGTAAAAGAGGGGACACATTTTTGTATTTTACTGCAATATACTTATCTATTTAAAGAAATACAAAAAAAAAATTAATGCAAAAAATATGTTTTTCATTTTTTCCTTATTTTAGGAAGCATGTTTTGTGGTATTATAAGTCAAATCCAATTGCCATATTGTCTTTTACATTATTTACCAAGACAAGTATATTTTTAAAAATTTTAATCAAACTACCTTTTTTTTTCTGTCAGTATTATGTAAAATGACTATTGATAAATTATAATACTGTGACAAAATTGTATCAGTTTTACTAATTTTTATTTTCTTAATAATTAGATGTGCGCCTAATTCAAGTTTTTTTATAATTAAAAACTTTAATATCTAATGCTATAATGAATATTTCAAGTTTAACTTAATTTGATCTATTTAAAATAGGCATATTTATAAGTATCGTTTGAACCTAATGGAGAACGTGGGTTTTTTTTTTCAATAAATTATTTACTATTTAATATAATAAATAATTGCTTTCCAACTTATGGTTTTTATAATCTTTGATCTACAAAGTTCAACTTTGTTTTAGTAAAGTTAAAATTTAAAATTTTAAAAAGTGATGTTCTGTTGCATATATGTAGACGAATATGAGTACTCAAATGATAGTAATTAATAAAATATAAAATATTTATTGTGTATTTGAAGTTAAAGAATTCAATATTTACGATTTAATATTTTATTATGATAAAAATAATAAATATGTTAAATAGCTCATGGTCAACATGCTTTTGATATCTATTGGCGAAAACCTTTTAATATTCTTCCATATTAGGGATGGAAACAAATTAAGAAACAGTTTTTGTTAGATGATGCAATGGAAAATAGTTATTGATCTTTGTTAACATTAGTTTGTTGAAGTTAATTCGAAGTAAATACAAATATTTAAAAACGATTAAAACTTATTTTGATTAAACATATAATAAACACTTACTTTATCAAAAAAAATATTTATTTTAAATTACGTAAATTTATTTATTTATTTTTTAAATTAACGCACCAAAACTAATAGTAAAAGCAGTACTGTTTATTATGTTGATTGTAACAAGCTCTTTTTTCTAAGAGAATTATTTTAAGTTTTTTTTCTTTCAATTTTTTACATATTAAATATATTTGGTTTTTACAATCCATAATTTGGGTGTTTTGAAATGTCCAATTAAATATGCACTTACAGTTATATTGCATTTCAATGTGCTTGAAATAATTTAATTATCCTTAAAAAAAATCATTTATATCTTGTTTAAGTTGATTTTATCATGAGATTTTAAGTTCGATGTGTCATTTTAGTCTTGCACAATTAAGAGGAAAGCATTTAGGACATTTGTTTTTAAAAGAAATAGGTGCAGGAATCACTTATCGTTCATTTCAATGGTTAAAACAAAAGCACCCTCCTTGTCATAGTATTTTTTTTTTTTCTCTAATTATGTCGTGGTCGTGCACGTCGTTTGTAGTGGTATTCATTGCAGAAAATTTGGCCATATCTTAACATTATCACTAATGTAATCATGCATTATGGTATTGTCGTTGACACCAATATCTTCTCTATAGTGTTTTTTAGTGAAAAATTAGTTTCAATTCTAAAACTGAATTATCTCATTGGTTGGGTCAATTACCCAGTGGCTCACTCATAGGTTCCCAGGAAACAGATAACTATGCCATAATGAAAAAAAAAATATTAATTGGTAAGCCTTGAACGAATAAAACATTAAGCTTGATATACTACTTATAGACTATAAGTAGTTTTCGCCTGTTTATGTGAGTTGTTTAAAATTATATAATGTTGCTTAACAGTTTTTATATTAGAGCACAAAACCTATTAGTGGTTTGCTTAATATTTCTTAATTGATTCACAGCAACATAAAATACTATTTATTTATCACAAAATTTAGTGCAGCTCAGTTAAAAACTCATCTAGTAATCTTAATAATCTTAATAGTGTTAGTATCGAGAGTTTACCACTGAGCCAAAAGTTATAGTGGCACAACTTATTTTACTTAAGAATATAACAATCTCAACGTCACGATTCGATTGTGATCCGATCTACTTGGTCTCTGTCACAGGACAGTTGAAAGAATTAATAATCCACACTAAGTCACGTTAGAAAGTAAAAATGAGATCAAAAAATGAGAGTCATAGTATAATTTTTCTTTTTTATCTAAGTTACAAGCACCCATAATTTTAAGATTATAACATATACAATATACATATTCTTATTATATTCCATAATTGATGAGTACAGTTGCTAGAAGATAACTCGCATTAAAAATTAGAGTTGTGCTACATGAAACTGATGGCTAGGGTTTTAGACGGTGGTGTGTAGTGGTCCCTACGATCATGCCATAGTTGACTAGACTAGTTAGAAAACAATTTCGTGAGAACATGTCAGCACACTCGAAGGAGAGATTAATGTTAATTTGGAGTACGAGATGGCCCCTTCTTTTATGAACTAACAATTTGAGCCTGCACTTATCATTCAGTTTAACTGGTAACTGAGGGTTGTTTGTTATTTGTGTGTTGTCCAGTGAAAAGGAAGATGGTGCGAAAGTAGTGAGAGTGGAAAATCTGGAGAACCCATACAAGCATCAAGACAATTTTGACAAGAGATTCAAGTTATCGTTGAACAAACTGTACGCGTGGAGCTTAGTGGAGTATGACAGGGTTGTGATGTTGGACGCAGACAACCTCTTCCTTCACAACACAGACGAGTTGTTTCAATGTGGACAGTTCTGTGCGGTCTTTATCAATCCTTGTGTGTTCCACACGGGCCTTTTCGTCTTGCAGGTACATTCCTCCAACACCCTTACAATTTCACCATCTACGAAACTGCAATATAACTCCAAACTTTTCATAATTATTCCCACATTTAAATCATTTTTTTAACTGTATAAAGATGCCATAAGGATTTTTTACATTAATACTAATGTGTATGATATTGTGTTAATGCAATAAAAAATTCACCTTTGTAGGTTGAGTGTATTGTATGGTACTCTTATTCAAAACGTTTTTTATGTGAAAAAAGTTATCATCTAAGATTATCTGTGTTGTACTGCTTGATATTTGCAGCCATCAATGGCCGTGTTCAAGGATATGGTTGATGAATTACAAAATGGGAGAGAAAATCCTGATGGTGCAGACCAGGGCTTCATAGCAAGCTATTTCCCAGAGTTGCTTGATAAGCCAATGTTTTATCCACCATCAAATGGCACCAGGCTTGATGGAACATATAGGCTTCCTTTAGGTTATCAGATGGATGCTTCTTATTATTGTAAGTATGTAAACAAAAAGGAACGTTTATCTTTTAGTTTTTGAAACTTCACTGCTGAAAACTTGATGCATGCTAATACCATTTCTTACTTCTTCAGATCTTAAACTTCGCTGGAGCATACCCTGTGGACCAAACAGTGTGATCACATTCCCAGGGGCACCATGGTTGAAGCCATGGTATTGGTGGTCCTGGCCTGTCCTCCCATTAGGCATCCAGTGGCATGATAAACGTCGTCAAACTTTGGGGTAAGATTGGATTTCATTTCAAATTTTCATACTTTAATGTGAACCATTGTAACAATTAGCGTATTATTTAGTGCAGTTACGGTGCTGAGATGGCGGTGATACTTATTCAATCAGCAATATATTTGGGCGTAATAGCAATGACACGTTTTGCAAGGCCAAGTCTCTCAAAGCTGTGCTATAGGCGCTCTGACAAGAGCATCAGCTTGGTGCAGAACACTCTGAAATTGGTGGCATTGTGGAGCATCCTTGCTGCTTACACAACACCCTTCTTCATTATTCCTCACACAGTTCATCCTTTGTTAGGATGGCCACTCTACTTGCTCGGTGTCTTTGCATTGTGCTCAGTTGCAATCAATGCCTTTCTGCTTCCAATGTTGCCAGTTTTGATGCCTTGGCTTGGGATTGTTGGTGTCTTGATGGTGATGGCTTTTCCTTGGTATTCAGATGGTGTAGTGAGAGCATTGTGCGTTTTTGGTTATGCATTCTGTGCTGCACCATTTGTGTGGGCATCCATGACTAGGATAATGACAGGGCTTCACCAGTCTCTAGAAAGGGAAGCTTTTATGCCAAGAATAGGAGAATCTTCGCCCCCTTCTTGGTTTAACAAGTTATATTGAACTGTCAAATTGGGCATCATACAATGCTTGGGACATTGATGACAGGTTCATTGAAAAATTAAAGGGGAGAAAGTGCCATGGATTCAGCTCCATCAAGATGTTTGTTATGGTTATATACATTCTTTTGGAGGCAGAAGGTCGTGTTGCACTTACTACCAGCGGCAGCTAGTGTGTGTATATAAAGATTGTTTTGCTGTTTTTCTCATATATCTGTAACAATTGCACTATTGGTTCTTGTAATCAAATTTTTAACATTTAGTCACACCACTGAATCTCTTGTTCATATTACACATACACTTGAAGAGGAACATAAGAAGTATATAGTGGGAGAGAATATACATCTTAGGAGTTATTTTAGTGTATTTCAATCAGAATTCTAATTTCATGTGCACAGACAGCTCATGTCACACTTGAAGAGGAACATAAGAAGTATATAGTGGGAGAGAATATACATCTTAGGAGTTATTTTAGTGTATTTCAATCAGAATTCTAATTTCATGTGCACAGACAGCTCATGTCACAAGTTCTCCTCATGTTGGTTAGAGAAGTAACTTAGGAGATGGATAATAACAATTTTAAATTAATATTTTATTTCTGTGTTATATTTTTTTATTATAAAATAATTATATTTTGGACAAAACATATTTACACTTCTTAGTATTTTTATTTTATCAACTATTATTTATATTTTAAAATTTGTTTTATAAAGTTTTATTACCTGTATTTTATACTAGTGTAATAATTATATATTATTTGACAATTTAAAATATTTATTAATCTTTATGAATGTATACCAAATTATGAGCAATACATAATATTAACGTTTTGTTTGAGATATACTAATAATTTCTCGTTCTTACTTTCTTATTTATTTTCTTAGCCTTTGCTTCGTAGGCATATTGTTCGCAATGCTGTAGCCTGCTTTTGACCTTATGTCGCTAAATCTTACCAAACTAATAAATATTAAGGAAGTACATTGAATACCAAACTACATTACAAACTTATATTACAACTTGTTTACAGTATTTGAGTATTGGTATGACACGATTTGAAAATACACTATTTAATGAATGATAAAATTAATTATTTATACAACTTAATTGAAAATTACCTCTCTTTTTTTAATTTACAGGTAATAATATCCATACCGTGTATATTATAATCAAGATAGATGTTTTATAGCATGTGAAATTGATGAGCACCATTGTCATATTAAGCCTTTAAAAAAGTATTGTTTATTTATTTTTTAAAAATATTTTTTTAATGTATCAAAAATTTCTGATTTATTAATATTTGAAAATATATATATATATATATATATATATATATATATATATATATTGATACTAAAAAAAAGATGGTTAATTGTATCTATTATTGTATGCTAGCGCATAACTGAAATGGAAAAAAAAGTTATACAGGCCGAGGGAGCCCAAAGATGGGTCCAGTTAGGAATAGCATAAAGAAATAAATGGGCCTAAACTTTAATATTACAGTTTGGCATTTGGGTCGAATTTGACTTCAGAACCCTAGATATGTTTTCAATTTCTAAAAAATATGACATTTTTATATTTCTTTTTATAAAATAATATTTTCAATCACTGAAAATGTAAAATTGTGCATACTTTCGCGTACTAAATTCATATCAATTTTGTTTAATATAGAATAAACAGGAATACAAATTTTGTGTATATTTAAACAAAGAAACTTGAATATTTTAGAAGAAAAAGACATTTTAAAACAAGTGAGTCTGTTTCTATCACTTAAATAGAAAAAAAATAGAACACATAAAAAGAAAGACGTGTATATATATATATACTTGATACATACTTACATATTAGATCACATATAGGAATGTCAACAGGACGGGTAGGGTACGGGTAGCAGCTCCCCCGTACCCTATCCACTGGATAAATATCTGCTCCGTACTCGTACCTATATTTGTCAGGTATCTATTATGCAGGTATCTGTCTATTTTTTTCATATCCACGGGTATCCACGAGTATCCGCAGATGTTTGCAAAATTATTTAATAAACAAATATTTAATCATAAATTCAAATAAAATAAAATAAAATATATCACTGAGTCATAAATTTTAAATGAAGTTAGAATAAACTAAAGTTTATACAAGTCCAAATAATTGTTGAAGTAATTATAAAATGACGTTCAACCAAATAGAAATTCTTTAATTAGTGTTTTGATAAAAAAAAAAACTCTTTCTCTGATTGGTTCCTGAAAAATAAACAAAATAAGCAAATAATAAATCCCAATTGCCACATGCCAAGTATTCTTATTTTGATTCCATCATTTGACAACAAGCATACCATAAACGTCATTGTTTATATAAAGTTTGATGTATATGCCCAATTTCAAAGAAAGGGTAGAGAAGAATGTCAAGTGTAAGTTTAGCAGGTACGGGTATCCACAGCTACGAATATTATGATATCCGTACCCACCCCATTAACATGCAGGTATCAAAAATACCCGTACCCGCGGGTAGCGGGTATCCATTTTTAATATCCGTTTTCTATCTGTTGCGAGTTTTATCCGCGAATACCCGCCAATACAAATTTTTTTGACATCCCTGATCACAAACCATAAGCTTGCTATATTCAAGATGTTTTTACCAAGATTTGTTTTTTATGTTTGTTTCTTATATGAGTTAATTATTTCTCTTCAATTGAGATGTTGTGTCTTTTATAGACTCTGACGCTTAAGTAACCGATACATTAATCATATACAGTAAATAAATTAAAAAATAAATAAACAATCCCTTATAAAAGGTGTCTTTTTTACATATTTTCGTGAAGACCTAAATTATACAGGCTAAACATAATTTAGGAATATTTAGAGTGTACTAATATTTGATATTAATCTTCTCATAACGTAGGTCTTAATCATGGATCGAAATGATTTTCATCCCAAAAAATGGCACCATCTCAATTATCCTATAAAATTAAAAAATTAATTATGAAGAGATATATCGTTCGTATTTTGAAAAATTAATTATGAAGATTGCAGTGCGGATGACTTCATGAGTTTGTTTTAGAATGTGACTAAAATGTTAATTAGAGTTTGTTTAAGAACAGTGCATGTTGTTAACAGCGAAAAGGCACTAGTAGTATTTTTGGAAAAAGATGAAACTGCAATGATTTCTTTTGTGCCTCTATTTCCACGATCATAGCCGAATGTCATTGACTTCTGATACCCATTTGGGTTTTAATTTAATCATTTAAAATATTGGTATATCACTACGAAGTATAGTGGCGTAAATTTTAATCTGAATTGCCTCAAACCGAGGATGTTAGACAGTGTTCATTTTCCAACTTGCAATAACGTTCGAAAAAAAACATGTTGGGTGGGGGCCAACGTGTGTGTCTGTTTGGTACAGTTCATCAGTGGTTTAGGTTTTATGGTGTGATACAAAATACTATTCATCATGCTGGGACCATCATGCATGTGTCATGCACACATACACCACTCCAAATGACCGTTTGGACACAAAAACACATATGCTTTACCACACTTGCATGCTAATGCCAACATCAATTATATGTTCAAGATACTCACATTCAATAAATATAATTAATACAAGTAATGGTTTCCACTTCATTTAAGTTGCCATAAATTAATCTTCTTTTATATGCAAATCAACTCTTTCAAATCTATGCAAATCTTAAAAAACAAAAGCGGATGTAACTTGCAAATCCATTGTTACCATACCACTTTAATAATAAATATATAGATTCAAACACAGATTAAAGGTTTCATTGATTCACAGGATTCTAAAAAGAGTTCAACATTAAGAATCTTGGACATTCTGGTATGCTTACTGTAACAAAACTTGTAAATCCAATGTAAGTGTAAGAGAAATAACGTGATAAATAAATATAGTGTGTAAGATGAAACGTATGAATTTTATTTTTATCGGCGAAACGTATATGAATTTGAACATAGTTAAAGAACAACATGCATACACTAAAATCAAGAAATGTACTATGCATAATATTTTAGAGGGTTTCTATAAGTGACACAATATTAACAAAATATAAGCAATTTTTGCTTATTTTATTCATTTTTTTCCTGCCCGTTTGTCATTTCTTTAACGAGAAAAACAAGTACATGATTAATAAGAATTAAAGATATTAATTTTAAGTTTTAAAATAACAAATAAAAAATATAATAATTTTGTAAATTATATAATAAAATTTTAAAAATAATTAATGTAGAATATTTCTAAATTCTTTTATAATATTTTTTTTCTTAATTTTCTAATGTGTTATGATTTATGATGCATCAATACTTCAGTTTGGATTATGTATATATGTGTGACATGTATTTGTGTCGAATACTTTAGGATAATTTACCAATACTTTTTTTGTGATGACAATAATTTATAATTGTTTATGCTGATGACATTTAATATACATGATTTTAATTTGAATTATTACAATAATAATCGCATATTTACTATGTTTTTAAGAATTATCATACACTCTTCAATATGTATATATAACGTATCATATTATAATATTCTCAAAATTAATCCATGTGATTGTTAGATTATACACTCAAACATACCAATCATAAATAAGCAATTAAAACCCTTAATAGCATTCCCCAAAACCCTATAGAGCATAATGTAAAACTTAATAGTAGATTAAATTTTGTCTCTAATCCTCCAACTGTAAAGTACTTGAAGGTTCCCTCTTAATTATCTCTTATGAAGGAGAGAAAGAGAAAGGAACGGAACAGAAAATAATAATATATGCTTTAAGATAAGCACCATAATATTTTATGTAACTTTTCTCCCTTACTTCCTTAATTTCTTTAGCCCCTTCATCAAATTAAAACATTGCTTATGATATCTATACATTAAAGACATACATGCTCTTAGTCATAGATTTAATTAATTAAATCATTCTAATACTTTGATTAATAAAATAATCACCCTAACACATTTAGTTATTATATATTAAATTATATATATATATATATATATATATATATATATATATATATATATATATATATATATATATATATATATATATAAATATATATATATAT
>Ga0214545_1005133_pt1 | contig 23977 bp, 10 predicted proteins | sample CNSS4metaG_FD_160064 | JGI IMG/M metagenome (GOLD analysis project Ga0214545, IMG submission 160064) | Root nodule microbial communities from cowpea collected in UCLA plant growth center, Los Angeles, California, USA - CNSS4 | ecosystem: Host-associated > Plants > Roots > Nodule | place: USA...
ATAACACCATTAATTTAAAATTTTAAGAGGTTAAAAATATTTAATTTTAAACCAACTCTAATTTTAAATTAAAAATATTTAATAAAAATATGTATTTTAATAAGAATATCCATATAACATTTATATAAAAATTATATTTTGTCTTTGGAGAGGAACAAAAATACTAAATTAAAAAAAAAGCTAGGACCAAATTGAAAACAATAACGAATATTAGGACCAAACTGAATATAAAAATTTGATTCTGATACGTGACATGATATTAGCTTGATACGTGGATTTTTTTTAATTAAAAAAAAATCAACAAAAATGACACGTGGCATGATATGAGCTTAACACGTGTACATTTTTTTTAAATAAAAAAAAATTAAAAATTAAAAAAAATTAAAAAAAAATTAAAAAAAATCAAAAAAATCATAAAATGACACGTGATGATTACTGTTCACATCCGTTAACTATTTTAACGGTATTAGCGAAAATGACCAAATTAAAAAAACTTTACCAATATTATGACCAAATTAAAAATAAATTCAAAAATAAAACTACATTGAGAAAATCGAACGAAAACTAGGTGGCGAGGACACACACATGAACGGATAATAAAGAGAAATAGGAGCCTTGAAGAGGGAGGGCTTTTGTGCAAATAGGAATCTCTGTTATTTTGTGAATGTGTAATTTTAATTTTAATTCCTGAAATAATCGATTCAATATTTGACTTTCAATTTCCAAAATTAGACAATTATATTCTGTTGTTATCTAGTTTTTAATACTGTTAGTTACTTATTCACTTATAATAAATAACAATATTTGATAGTAAATTTTAATATATTTTGTAGCGACAGATTTAAATTTATTTAAGAATAAAAATAATTTTAATAAAAAAATATTTTATTAATCAAATGAAAAGGTATGTAAATAAATAATAATAATTATTATTATCTAAACTTTATTGTATATAAACATTTTTAAAACATATTTTCTTTGCGTTCTGTATTGTGTTTAGTGTGATGATAAAAAACGTGAATATGATATTCCAGGATGTGACTAATTTCCATAAATTTTTATATAATAATAGAGTCAAATGTTTTTGATATATTTGATATAATAAATAAGCAGTTAAGTTAATTATGAGTTAGTTTTGTGTGAATGATATAAGTGAATATTAAAATATTAAAATTAAATAACAACTAATAAAATCTCAGCCAGATTTTTCAAAACCAGAGAGAATCTTCTTTCCCATAGTTTTCTCAACCTAACCAAACAAGAAAAAGAACTATCATTCAGCAACAGTTTGCCAGGATTTTGTAGATTGAATTATTTATGTCGTATTTGATAAATTCTGATAAAAAAAAATACATATTTAATAAACTATTTCACTTAAATTATAGATAGATTATAGATGAATTTGGTTAATGAATTTTTATAAAAATATTTTATAAATGTATAACGAGATAACTCATTTTAATATATTTTTAATAGTTTTTAACTCGCTCTTAGTCTATTGAAAGAATATCCTAATAATGTTTAAAGGCTGTTTATCACTACCATCTTTCGATTATAGTTTTAATGTTACATTTTTTTAGATTATTGATTGAACGCTATGCCTGTTTATTATTGTTTTAATTATTTAATTTTTAATAACATGTTTATTTTTTATTAAAAAATGATCACTATTTTGAATAATAATAAAAAATTTGCACTAATATTACCAAACTTTAATTTATATAAAAAAAACATTTCAATATATAAATTTATAATTATTAAGTACTTGCTTAATATTAATATTTGATTCAGTGACTAACAATGTTTTTGTTTGTTATTTTACAACTTCAACTAGTTTTAATAAACTATTTTTAATTTAGTCCTTCAGATTTAGTTATTTCTTTTAATTTTTATTTAACTTTTCAACTTCTAATTGTTTTATCAACTAATTTTTATCAAATATAAATGAGTGTAACTTATTTGATACCACAAATCATTTAACCTATTAATGAACTTAGGTCATCTTGGTCCATAAGCATTCTATAAAGTAATAATATATTCTTTAAAATATAATGAAAAATATATTGTAGCTATCAAATCCTGTTTCTATTTGTTTTTCATAATTGACTTAAACTATAAAAATAGACAATTAATTTAGTCCTTCTTATTCCTCTTATACATAATAGTAGTCACCATTTCTAACTTTTTATTACCTAGGCATGAGAAAGTGATATTTAAGAAAAAAAAGAGTGGTCCACTTTATACGGTGGTTGATAGATGGTTTACGATTAGGTTTTGTTGTTTATGAGACTCTCTCTGACTCAAACCTTTTTCTGTGTTCTCATTTTATGCTCTGACTCAAACCTTTCTACACCCACACTTTGTTTGCCCTACTTTTTCTTTGCCTCCTTTCTTCTATCATCCCCATACACAAAAAACTTTTACTTCTCTCAATTTTACTTTTTTCATCTAACCCTATCCTTTTCATGCTTTACTTTACACCCTAACTACCAAACTTATAAATATTCTTTGTGATTATGTGAATGCTTCTGTTTATTAGCACGCACCAAACTATCATTATCATTGGAGATTACTTCCCCCACATAATTATCATCCTTTCTCATTACTTAATTAATATCCTTATTATTTCACTAATTCGTACCATTCTTTCGATTATGTAGCTTATAATTTATTTTCACAAATCATTTTAGGTTTTACTTTCAATAACATTCTTAAATAATAATTCTTTAGTGATAATATGCAACGGCAGATTTTAGTTGGTGTATAGGGAGGCTTTGACCCTCCAAAATTTTGCTCTCCATTAAAATTTAATAATATATTTTCATTATTTTAAAATATCAGTTAAAAAACTAATTTCTTTTAAGAGATAAAACAAATAATTATTAAATGTAAAAATATGAACAAAAATGATAATATTTATCATGAATTTTTTATTTGCTCACTTGCTATTAATAATTTTTTATTTTTTCAATATCACATTCAAAAGAAAACTAGTTTAAAAATTCAACTTTACTATTTTATTGTAAATGTACTTAAAAATTCAAATTTTAAAAATTTATCAATCATATTTGAATTATATCAAATTTAATAATTAGAAAATACATTCTGCTTGAATAGAAATATTTTTTTTCATAATAATTATCAAAACAAGATTGTAAAATAAAATAGAAGATAAATTTCTTGAATATCATGTGATTATTTATATCGAAAACGAAATAGTTAAAAATTTTAGATTTAATTTAATTTTTGTTAGATTCTATAATTTGAAAAAAAAACAATTTATTATATATATATATATATATATATATATATATATATATATATATATATATATATCACTATTAACAAATTCCTAAATAATGACAAATTTTAGTGACAAAAAATATGTTTAGAAAATTTGGAGACTAATTTCTTTGATAGCCAAAACCTTAGTAGTTAATGTTAGGGACCCCTTTATAGACCAATTCATAATAAAAAATTATTTTAATTACTCATTTAGAGACCAATTATAATTTTTTATTCATTAATATAAATTATTTTAGTTACCAATAATTTTTAGTTTCTAAATTGATAGTCATAAAAATTGGTCATTATTTCAAAATTTGACCATGCACTTTAAAAAATAGTAAAGTACTTTGTATATTTACCATATATATTTATATTCACCTAGGGATGGTAACAAGTCGGGTTGAGTACGGATAGTGCCTACCTGCAACCCGACCCGCCAAAAAAAAATCTATCTGTTACCCGCCCGTTTACCCGTCAGGTATCCGTTTAAAAATTACCTGCGGATATTTTTAAAACCTGCGGGTATCCGTGGATATCCGATACCCTCAAATATTTAAAAATATATATTTTTTATAAATTTTTTAATATAAAATTATAAAAAATATATATAAATTAAATTAAATTATAATTATAATTAAATATAATGTTAAGTATAATTTTAATTAAATTTAACTTAATAAAATATAAATTAAATTTTAATTTTAATCTTTTTACGGGTAACGGGTACCCGTGGGTACGAATAGTATGATACCCAACCCGTTTATAAGTAGGTATTAAAATACTCGCTACCCGCGGGTAATAAATACCTGCGGGTAGTAACTATCCGCCACGGATTTTATCCGCGTATATCCGCGGGCACGAGTAATTTTGTCATTCCTATATTCACCGCTTCTTGAATACGACCACTAATTTAAGAAGAATAATTGAAGTTGTATCCTACAAATTTAAGATGATATTTGTTTCAACCATCCATGATCGATGCTATGATCCTAAAAAAACATTTTCGTATTGCTTCCACTTCATAAAATGCTAGTGTATACATAGGTGTTGTCGCGTATGTGTGTACATATTTTTTAAATATACGTGATATTATATTAATAGTTGATCATGATGTAATGTTATTAAAGTTATTAAATTAATATATAAAATAAAATTATATTCATTAAAAATAAAGTGAAATATATTAAAAAAGATGAAAGAATACTAGTTGATAAATAGAGAAAAAGAGAATAGCAGAGATAGATGATTTTATAACAAAATTTAAGTAACGATCAATTTTTAAAATATTAATAAATAATTATATTTTAAAGGATTAAATTAGTATTTTAAAATGTGGACACAAAAGAGGAAATCCTATTTGTATATTATTATAGATAATATTGTTAATCCATATTATTTTTACATAAATATTTAATAAGAACCTTCTAGCGCTCTAACATGTTCAAATACTCGATTAATTTTTTTATTAGTTATTTTTTCTTTTTATTTGTCATGTTCCGTATAATTCCTAATAATTATATTCTCAACTAATTGACCATAAGTGAATCTAAATCATGTTGTTAAAATTCGATCGTAATATTGCAATGATAAAGGAAAACGCTTATAAACTCGTAAGTCATAAAGCATCACCTGTAAAAGGAAAAATTAAAAACCTTCTTTACATTGGTATATATAATTATATAATTGTTCAACGAAACATTAGTGTATTTCAACATATAATAATAATAATAATAATTATTATTATTATTATTATTAGAAAAGAATAATCTATAACAATAGAAAACAATTATTTAAATATAGAAAACGTTTGAAATTAAAAAAGAGAAATTTAAATTGTCGAGATTGAAAACAAAAAAGATAACAATTATTGTGGTGTTTTGACATTTCAAACTTGAGGAGACAAAAGGATAAAGAATAAGATAAACACGTCCAAGTAGAGTTTTGGCTACTTATTCAATCTCTATTAAAGCTTATACTCATTTTCTTCTTCTGTTTTAGAATTTAATAAAGGGGAAATATTGTTGGTTCAGAGATTGATAGTTTGTGAATTATATAGATATTTATTGAATCAAATGTGTCGTTTGTAAGAAAATAATCAATTATATGTTAGCAAACATAATAACAGGTTAAATAAAAAATAAAATAAAATAAGTGATTGTATTTATAATTTCTATAATATCTAATTATGTTTTATTCTAATAGAGTGTTAGGGAAAACTTAAATTTATAGGTAGACTAAATATTGGTGAATTAATATTTACATCATTCGTTATATAGGTGAACCATGTGATGATTAGGTTGTTATATGTATATTGAAGTATATATATATATATATATATATATATATATATATATATATATATATATATATATATATATATATATATATATATATAACTTTGTTATGATTATATAATACATATTCTTTTAATATTATATATTATATAATATATTTGGATAAAAGTTGTGTGTAATTTTGTATGTTACTATATAACTATTAATATAGTATTTATTTGTTACTATATATGAAGAAGTATATGTATAGTAAAATTGGCACTTTACACATCAGTTCAATGTCCCTTGTGAATTAGACATAAAATGTCATGTTCTATGTTTATTCAAACCTATATGAAACACCTCTGAATATAGTGGTACATAAATCTGGAATTAACCTTTTGAAATAATAAAAACACAAACACAATTGACCATTTTATTCTGTAAAAAAAATGTTGAATTGACTTAATTGAAAAACTAACACAAAATGTCATTCTTGTCTAAATATGAAAAAACGTTAGTACTAACACATCATCTGTGTCTCCTGTCATCAATTCCTCAAATATAACCTCTTTAGTGTTCAATTTGGTCAACGGTCACTAATTATATGTTTCAACTAAATGCACAAGGCTTAAAAATAAGAAGAGAAAAAATGATTGTAATATATTTCATGAAACTTCAATTTTTGACCAATGTGTAGGAGAATGAGACAGATTTATCATCATTTCCAAATTCTCACAATTGTTTTTTCTTCAGGTGATAAATCTACATGGTTACAAACGTGGGGACAATCATGTTACTGTGAGCAAACAAAAGAGATAATTTTTTTAATAGTATGATAAAATTGTAAGAAAAACAATTCAAGAATGAATCCACGTTTCACGTCAAATAAAAATGATACCATAAAAAAAACATCCATAAAACTAATATATGGATGTTTTTGGATTAAGAGCAGGGGATGTACTTAAATTACATTTATAGAATCTTGAAAGAAGAAATAAACTTATAAAAAATTTAATTGAAAAATTTGAAAAAAGTGACATCCATATTTTTATATTATTTATCTTACTATTATAAAAAAAAGTTTCATTAACAATCAATTTTAATGATAAAAAATTATTAATTACTACACTGAACAATTTAAATACTAATTTATAAAATAAAAAATTATTAATTATTAAAATAATTACTATTAAAAATAAAATATTATAATTAGTTGCTAAATTGATAATAATTAATTAAATATAAAAACCAATAATTAATGTTTAATGATTAATTTTGATAACTAAAATTTGAGTAGTTAAATTTTAAAATTAATTATAATTTTTTATTTATAATAATAATTATTTTAATAATAATAATTTTTTATTTTATAAATTAATACCTAAATTGATATTATAATGATTAAAAACTTTTGATCATTAAAATAATTACTAACCGACCGAGTATTTTTCTTATCGGTTTTTTTTACAAATACTCATAATAAAGTAATTTAATTTTTTATATTTAAAAAGGTGAAATACATGATATAGATGTCATGACTTATTGATGTTGTAGTGAATGGCATGATGCATGTGGGTGTTAAACGCACGCGTATAACTCGCGAACGAGCTTGGTTTGTCACTAGCCTTAACCATATCTGTGTTTCGGCTCTGCACTTTCCATGGAAAAGAAAGTGAAGGCTAGAAATATAATAATAAAATAATGAAAAGAAGAAAGAGGGTAGGAAGAAGATAGAAAGGGGTGTGTAACCCATGATTTTATCACCTGAAACAAATCTTGTGATCAGGGAGGAAGATCTAAAATAAAGAGAGTGAAAGAATATTAAATTGTTAAGAACATGCATAGTTTCATGCTCTCTTGTTTGGAGTGAAGGGAACAATTAAAGTTTCTCTTCTTCTTCATCCCAATCCTATTGGGTCTAACCTTTTGGTGGCACTTCAACAACTGCCACTAAACACTAATTAACCTTGCAAACCATCAATTTCTATTCCATTAAAAAACTATTACCTTCGCTTCTCGGTCAATAAATAAACCAAATTCTTCTGCACGTCTGGGTCTTATTTTATCATCATCATGCTTGCTTTATTACCACTTTTCTTTTTTAATATATAAATCTTAACTTTCAATATAATCTCATCTTGGATTACCTAACTAACAACAAATCCCCATGCCCTAGCTAGCTAACTCAAGGTTCTTTCTTATTTTTCTCACAGAGAATTATTATTATTATTATTTGGTCATGGACCACTCATAATTTATATTTTGATTAAACTTGGATGGCTTTTAATTAGAGTTTTGAATTATGTTATACTCTCAATTTTTTCGATTATTTGTTTACGTGTTAAGTAATACGTAATACTAGAATAAGATATAATTAAATATATAGATATTATATATTATCTATAACATCTATAAGAGATTTATTAAAATTGGTTTTAGAAAATACTTTCTATCCGGTGTATTTAAATGCATATTAAATTAATGAAAGATTTAGTTTAAATTTCTTTCGGCTTCTCTCCTTTAAAAAACAAACTAAACTTGAGTTAAAAAACCTCCTACGATTTAAGTGATTTAATTATTATATAAGAAAAGGATAAGTATAATTTTTGTTTTAAAAAGAAGAAGTTAGATGAATGAAATTTAGAAGAAAAAGTAAAACTTCTCTCTTTTTATGATGCTCGTACTTTTTATTTAAATGATCTTATATTATTATAAGTATAGTGAATAAGGATTTATTTAAACAATATTCTTTTTAAGTACTTTTAAGAAAGAGAATTAGAAATATTAATTTAAAATTTTATAATTATAAAATTATTTAACATACAAACTTAAATAAATTATTAAAAAAATACAAATTAACTTAAAAATAAATTTTTATTTTTATTTTTTGCAATACATTAATAAAAAAGTTTGTAAATACAAATTTGTCATTATCAGGCTTGATCCCAATCCCTCCCATAAATTTTCTCATCGCACTCTTCGCCTCCACAATTTTCATCAAAATCTCGAAACTCTCATTGCATATCACTCCTCTGACCACCTCTCACGAACTCGAAAACGTGTCGGCTTTAACAAAAACTCATCAAATAAATGGCGCACACCCTGATCTCTTTGGTCCTCGCTGCCATCTCCACCTTTGAAGCTTCCTACTTCCAAATCCAAAGTTCCTGTTGTTGATCTTGTTGTTAGGTGAGGACATGAGTCGTTGGGTGAAAGGACATTCTTCTAGTTGGGCAAGATATCTTTGAGCTGAGCAAAAAGGCTCTGAAATTCCTTCAAACTTCTTCAATCTTTCACTTCTCTAGAAAAATAATATAACAAAAAGATAACTACATCAAATAAAATGATTAAATCCTAAATATTTTGAAAATAACACAAAATGCATGACACAAAGACACAAGCATGAAAAATAAGTAATTATCATGTTTAATAAAAATCTTAACCATATTGACTCAACTCAATTCAATCCACTCAAGAGTGGCTTTGGTTAACTCATGTTTAATATAAAATTACAGAAATCCAACTTGTCTAATATTGTTTTAATGGGTTGGATAATGGATTTTCTCACATAAATGTTATTCTATCTGTGTCTAAGTTTCAAAGCCTTTTTCAATGTTTAGACACAAAAAAAATTATAAAAATCCAACACATTAGCAAACATCCCTACCTTATAAGATAAATGTTTAGAGTCCACATTGAATAATATAAATTATTTGATATGATGGAACAATCAGGTAGAAGAGTGTGTTGTTTTGTGTTACATAAGGGCTAAAAAGAGACAAAAAAGTATAAACATACCATTCAGGACAAAGATTGAGAATGCAAGTCAACTCATGAGATTCATTTTGAATATTTTACCTCTTATTATTTAGGGTTAAATATGTTTTTGGTCCTTTAACTTTCAGTGAATTTTGGAATTAGTCCATTTCGAAACTTTGAACCAATTTAGTCCTTCATCTTTTGAAATATGTGGATTTAGTCCTTTTAATCAAATTTTGTTAAGTTTATTTGGCATTTCAAGTGCGTTTCACAATAATATTTGACTTAACATTAAAGTAAAAATGTGTCAAACAGTATAAACAACTCCTGAAATGCGTATGAAACATCAAATAAACTTAATAAAATTTGATTAAAAGGACTAAATCTATGTATTTCGAAAGATGAAGGACTAAATTGGTCCAAAGTTTCAAAATGGACTAATTCCAAAATTTACTGAAAGTTAAGGGATCAAAAACATATTTAACCCTATTATTTACGACCACATATAAGAGAATGATTGCGTATAGTGCATCAATTAAACAAAGTATTTTTAACACAATTATCATTTATTAAAAGGTACAATTTTTTTTAGAGATATCGTTAAAGATTATCCTTGCCATTAATATCAATTTATATTTTCCTTTGGTTCAAATGGAGGACTTTTTGTATGGTGAGAGCATATTGATATGATACTGTTAAATGTATGGTGAAGGTTATGTTACGACATATGTTAATGTTGTAATCCAAAATATATTTTCTTTGTGTATAGATACTATTTGTAAAAGGATTGTAACACTCCAAATGCTTCCATATATACTTTTTATAAACAAAACCATGGTTTCATACATGGAAAATAAACACAAGTATACTTTTTATGTGTAGGTATAAGACAAAGTATTGTAGTTTCATGCATATTGTTATTTATAAATTGTCTCTCCTCTAATAAACTACAACTTTGAGTTGAATGTTCTTAAGATTAAATCCTAGCAACTTTATCCTTATTATGAAATATTAATTAGTTAAAAAAAATGTAAGGTGAATGTTACATTACGACACGTGAATGTTGTAATCCAAAATATATCTTATTTTTGTATAGATACTCTTTGTAAAAGGATCGTAACACTCCAAATATTTTCATATATGTATTTTTTATTAATAAAAAAATAATTGAATACGATATTTAATTCTTAATATTCTCTCATGTAATACACAAGTTTTTTAAACATTACAAGAAAATAATGTATTTGACAAAATAATTCTTGACTAAGCCCTCGTTGATCCTTTACAAAATCATTTTAGAAAGGATTAGTGAGAAAACATGAAGACATTATTCCGTAGCTAAAATATAGGTAGCTAAATAGCGAGAGAACTATTCCCTCGTTGTTGCTTGTAATTTCCATAGCAAATCCCTCTCTAAAGTCACATTTATAAATAAAAAAAAATGAGTTAATACTCTTTCTAATTAGCTATGAAATTTGTTTGTCATTTTGCAACAATTTTGTAGCAAATTTTCCAAGTCACCTTTACCAAACCATAGCTAATTAACTTTATCAAGTCATACCATGTGAAACAACAAAAGTAGTGCATGAAAGTTGTGACAATGATGAGTGATAGGAATATCGAGTGTCATAGTCCTTCAATTGAACAAACTAATAAGAAACAAATAATGACTACACTTGAAGAGAACATGAAGGGAAAACCTTTCTACTAAGAATCAATGTCATAAAACTGTGCAACAACAATTTAGAATAAACTATCACCATTTAGTTGTAAAAAAACACAAAAGTTTTACTATTTAAGACCCGACAACATTTCAATTAAATCGTTATTGTTTTGAATCATTGTTTGGTCCTCTTATATTAGTGTCAAAAGTACAATTTTATAATAGATTATATAAATATCAAATGGGTATGAAATGGTAATTAACATGGTTGATTATGTAAGTATAAAGATAAACATAAGTTTTGTTTTTTCAGTATTGTAGTTTCATATATATAGTTATTTCTAAATCATCTCTTCTCTAATAAACTCTTACTTTGAGTTGAGTGTTCTTGATATTAAATCCTAACAACTTTATCCTTATTATGAAATATTAGTTACAAAAATAATTTCATAAGTTAAAGCTCGTGTCCTTCTTTATCTCAAAAAATGGGATGTCCTAACCAATCAACAACTATTCCATCTCCATTGTCCATTGAACCTGCTCTAAATAATTCCCTTTTGCCAGATTATTTCCAGTGTAATCATAGAAAGCTATTTTTTCAAGAATTTTAGACCAAGCTTCTGATAAATTTGGATTTTCAGTTAGTCCAGCACCAACTCTTTAATATATTTCTTGCTGGAAGTATCCCTGATACCGTGTAGGACCAAATAATTCAATGGGGGTTGTTGTTGAACCATACTACATAATTCCAACAATGACAAAAGCTTCAAAAAGGACAACAACAATACTGCTAAAAAGGACAATTTTAATATTTCCCATATGTAATCCTTTATATAGATGTTGCGGTGAACGCACACTAAGATGGAAAAGACATGTTAATGTGCCTAACTTTCCTGCCACAATATGATGAGAAATTATTCCCTTCGGAACAAAAGGATCAAAACCTTCCACACCCTATGGATTTACGAATTGTATCCTTCCAATTAGTCCATAAGGATCAAACACCCATATTCTAGGATCATATAATCTTATTACATGAAATGCTCAAAAACCAAAACAAGCCACCCCAGTAAGAAATAAATGAATTCCAAAAAATTTTTGCAAATCTAAAAAAGATTTTCTAGTACGTTCATCACAAAAAATTTATAGATCTCAATAAATCCAATACCAAATAATTGCTAAACACCACAAGCCTAAAAACATAATATGTGCTCCGACCATACCTATGTAACTCCAAAAATTTGTTATTAAGGTACAAATAGAAAAAATATTAATAAATAAATAAAACTGTTAAATAAGAAATTAGGTAAGTGTTATATATCAAATAAAAATTGTTATAAATGTCTGTAAAAAGGATAACAGTATTAAAAATCTTCCGATAAGATATATTACTAATACTTTATCCTTAATTTTATCTCCTTTCAGGTAATAGTATTTCACATTTGAGCTTTTTTTTTTACTTAAACCCTAACAAAAGATAAATGTAATGTTAGAAAAGCAAGTTGGAGATGTGAATGTAATTTGAAAACCTACTATATTTTTACTAAAAATATTAATATATAGTAGTGTGTGTGGGACATGAAAGCATGGAGCCATTTTGGTTGTGGATTCTCCAACAAAAACATCCACGCTTCCAAAGCTAAACACCACGCTCTCTCCATCATCCATCCATTCTTCACTTCCCACTACTAAAATCCTTCAACTCGCTTTTCTTTTCCAAAATAACACCATAAACCAATGCAGAGTGAGACCAAGATCTATTTATTTATTCAACACCACCCACTTTCTTCAATATTTTTCCACCCTAACCTTTTCCTCTTCTTCAAAATCACATTTCCATTTCCCCAAAGCAAAAGAGAAAAAAATTAATTGCAACTTTCGTCACTCTCCGTTTATGGCTTTACCAAAAATAAGTGGTGAAATTTTATTATATGTTTAAATTATGAAAATTTTCTGTATTTTGAAGGCACTTTACTTAAATCAGATATGGGTCTTTATTTTTGGACCACATTCACAAGGTAATCTTAAACTGTAATGATGTTGAAGGCAATAACTTCACATATATTCCACCTGTGATGAGTAAGTTAGTGACGTGATGAGAGAGTTCAATTTAGTGAAGAATGGTATTGTTTTGAAATCTTAGAGTGAGAAGGTGATTTTAATAATATAATTGTTAAGAATGTAAGTGTTAGTTTAAATCTCATATTGAATATATTGAATATAGATAAAAAAGTTGAATACTTTATAATAAGGAAGACATCACTTATACATCTATTATTTTAAAATTTTGAATTGGAAATGATGTCAATCTCTTACGTAAATTGAACTCAATTTTTATTGGTGTTGAGTCTCTCATGAGAAAATTCAAATTTTTAAGACTTATCAGTATTATCATAGCTAATGGTTGGTGAATTCGAAAGTCTTATTAGAAGAAATACCTATACATCATTCATTACTTGAAGGTTTTGAGTTAGACTAAGATATTATTAGTATCCGTGAAAACTCCCATTTTAAAGACATCAATTATAAACCATATATTTGATATGTATACAGATAGTTGTGGTTGTTTACGTGATCTATCGTAAGTTTTCTTGTTGACAATATTAAAAATTATTCTTAAAGCACAGCCTATTTTTGTAAAAGTACTTCCAATAATTAGTTAAAAAGTTAAAAAAACTCGTTATATATTAAAAAATTTGAACCTTTATTATTGAATTATAAGTGTGTTTGATTAAATTATTTATTAGAATACTTAATAGATATGAAATAACATAAAATTTGAACCTTTATTATTGAATTATAAGTGTGTTTGATTAAATTATTTATTAGAATACTTAATAGATATGAAATAACATAGATATATTATTATGATGTTTTTATATACATTTTATTTTATTAAGGCAATACACTTTGGGTGTCGATTTTAATTTTATAATATTTAAACATTTTGATCTTTTCATAATTTTAATTTTATATTTATAAATGTTTGTTTTAATTCTGATTATTATTTTCATATTATGTATTCTACTATTAATCTTATATTACGCCTTAAAACATTTTAAATAACATTTAAAATAAATAAAAATAACCTAGTTTGCGTAGATGTTGTGATTTTAAAATTTTAACAGGTAATAATGGTATACATAATGGTTAAATTTTATTATAATTTAATGTTATAAATAATAGAATAATTAAATTAAAGTGTTTTATGATTAAAACAAACATTTGAATATATAAAATACTAGAAAAAAATTAAATGCACTTATCATTCATAATCACTGTCAATGTCTTAAAATAAAACGTTCAAATAATATAAATAATGATTAATATAATTGATAAAATTCACTTCATTTGTATCAACAAAAACATATAATGGTACGTCGTGATTTTTATTTTAGTGATTAGGAGAGTAAAATTATTTTGTTGTGCTTATTTTTTTCGCTTTCTTGTGTATATAAAACTTTTGGATGGAACATTATATATGTTTCACTAATGTATTTTTTATTGCTGATAAAAAATTAATCGATAAAAAAACAATAAACAATAAAATATAAAAAAATTCCATAAAATAAGTTTATTATCTTTCATTACGAATAACTGATGTGAAAAAAAAAAATACTCTAGTTTATGAATGAAATAAGAAAAATGAAAATAAAATCCTACCTTGTCTGGTAATAGGTAAAATATATAATTTTGTTTTTAAATATCACTATAGGCATATAAAATTAGAGATATATATGATTTCTGATGATTAAATATTAAACTGTAGAAGAGCTTATCATGCTCATTTCTTAATTATTGCACACTTTAAAGTTTAATAGTTTAGTTTGATTCATTAATAGGAAAAGAGTTCACATCAGAAATCATGATAGACTTACCTGATATGGAGAGTCCTCAATGCAGCACATATCATGAAAAAAAAAAAGGTATTTGCTAAAGAAAATTAAGATTTTAAAGAAGTCCAACTTTGAATCACATTTTTTTTTTTGAATAATTAACTAAAATCCTTGATGAAAGGACTTTAAGGAGTGAATGATCGACAAACAAGGCTACATAAATATTATTAAAATAAATTATCAATACTTAAAAATAACATTGTTAACAAATAAATTATTTATCATAAATGTAAAAGTATATATGTTCAAAACTTTTTTTTTCTATCATAAATTTTAGCCATACAAAATAGTATTGTGGATACTTAAATAATATTGATGTAGTATATGAGATTGTGTTTTATGTTAAACCCAAGTAAAATTTGATCATGTATATAATTATACATGAATATTCACAACTCAAATTGTTTAAAAGTTCATATGACCAAATGCAAAAAAAAAAAAAAAAATATATATATATATATATATATATATATATATATATATATATATATATATATATATATATTTTATAATCTATTCACCAAAAAAAATTTAAATAATGACCAATTTTAATCACAAAAAATATATTTAGAAATCAATTTAGAGATTAATTTCCTAATTAAAGATCGATTTAAAGACTAATTTTGTTGGTAGTCAAAAACTTAATAGATAATATTAGTAATTGATTTAGATATAAATTCATAATAGAAATTATTTTAATTACCAATTTAAAAATCAATTATAATTTTTTTTCATAATAGAAACTATTTTAACTACCAATAATTTTTAGTTTATAAATTGATATATAAATTGGTCATTATACTGAGTAATTATTTTTAATCACTAAAATTAATCATTATTCAGAAATTTTGATTGATAATTCTAATGGTCATAGCTTTACCTTTATAATTCTATAATGATAAAAAATATTTTTTTTTCTCCAAAGCATTTTCAAATTCAAATAGTTACATTGTGTGTATGTTCGTACAAGATTTTGACATGAAAATGAAATAAACCTTGACATGCATGTTGAGAAAAGAAAATCATAAATAGAAATATAATGTAAATAAGTACTGTATTGTGTGTGCATGAGACATGTGTTTACTCTTTTTGAGTAAGAGGAATGATGATGTGATTGTAAAAGTTAAGCAAAGAAGAGAAAAAGAATTTTTGAAAAATCACACGTGGGATAGTAGTTATATAAATGGAGTGTGGTGGATGCGTATAATGTAGAGTGAAAGTAATATAAGAGTTATTATTATGGCAATGTGTTTGGAATATGTAGTGGAGAAGAAATTATGTTTGATGTACTAATGAGGAAAATTTTGATGAGTTGCACCGTGTGTCCATTTCTTCACAATAATATGGGCATGCATTGTCTATTGACTCAAAACCAATAATAATTCTACACTATTCTACTTTTCTTTGCAAAAGCTTCATCATTGGCATTACCCTCTATGTGTACAAAAGCTAGGGCTAAGTTCTCCTTTGTGTTCTTCAAGTGGGGTTAACTTTTCTTTTCTTACTTGCATTTCAAAGTTAAAATTATCTACATCTGATATTAACTCAGATCTAACCCTCCAACACAACATCAAGTTAAGTGATGAAGCATTTAACATACTTATATTCAACTATTGAAACAAAAAAAAAAAAAAAGAAGAAGTGAATTTATGTTAATTAGTTTGTTTCATAAATTTCTTATCAATTTTGAAGTATGAAATTTCATATTTCAGTAATCATTTAGTTTTTAAAACACTTGTATTTTGATACCACAATCTTTTATACTACCATTTAACATTACTTCTTTACTATTCATTATCTCTTTCTTTAAGAAATACAAAAGTTAATTTTTAATGAGACTATTTTACTCCTTTAAAAGTATTCAAATGGTAGTAAAAATGTGTCAAATAACCTTTTTTCTTGTTTTTAAAAGATATCATAACGAATTAAAGGAGAAAAATATATTAAATTATTTTTGATTTCAACCTTTAAGTGACGTGAGACTATTAAATATGAAAGTAGTTTTCACAGACAAAATATTATAAAATTGTGAGTGAAAAAGAGATTCAAGTTGAAGAGGAGGATTTGAGTTGGATGGTTTCGTTTGAGTTTATAAAATTTCAATCCATCTAATTTTCATGATTTTGGTTCAATTTCATAATCAATTTTAAATTAAAAAATTCACGTCAATACAAAACAAATAATATTAGCTTCACATTGAACAAATCGATTTGACCAAAATAAATTCTTCAACACATTACCAAACACACACTTACACTTAAACCAAAATTGACTTTAATATATAATCCTATTTTAGAAAAATACCATAATACAAATTTTCCTTACAATACTTTTCTCTTTAGTATTAAAGAGAAGTCAAACATTAATAATAAATCTCTATTTTGCCTTATCTATTTTTATTATGGAAGCAAAATCATATAGATATAATCAAATAGAGGTGATATTAATTATTTTGTAGTTTAATATATGTGACTTAAATCATATTTAAATGATTGATCTTTTGAATTACTCTCCTATTAAATCATTTGTTCTTTACAAGATTTTTGTTTATTAATTTAATACTTTTCATAATTTTGTTGTTGAAATAAACTATTCATAATCCTATATGTATAATAGTATCGTAACCTTGATCACATACAATATTGATATTTCTCTTTATAACGTAATACATATATACCTAAAATATTATCATGATAAAAGTTTACATACTTTTTTATATTATTATCATTATTTGTGAAAACAAATTAAATATATAAAAAAAGATAGTTAAATTGTGTATTTAAGATTTTTTTCCGTAAAATAGTATATTTTATACTTTATTATTTAAATTCATACTAAAAAATTACTTTAATGTAACATATTTTTTAAAATTTGTTTTAAAAGAATGGTTAATTTAGATAGGTCTTATTTTAAAAGTGAATATTTAGTTATCTTTAATTTGTTAAAATTATCACTATATCAGTTTTTTTTTATCAGTAAAAAATCACTATAGCCTCTTAGTTTTTTTGTTATATATAATATCCAACTGTTTTTCTTTTTTCTTTACTTATCAATTTATGTATAAAAAAATATGATAAATATGTTTATAGTTTTTATTTTTCAATCTTTAATCTTAATTCTTTTAAAAATTTTCTTTTTGTGTTATTAATTTTGAAGTAAAATAATTTAATTTTTATATAATTTAATGTTACATATTTAATATATACTAGGAAATGTAATTTATTTTAAACCTTCAAACATTTTTTTTTTGTTAAAGCAGCATATATTAAAGCTTCACAACTTTATACAATTGTTTATAAGATGCAAGGAGGAACTTAATCAAAGAGAGGTTCAAATATGTACTCATACAAAAATGTGCATCATTCAAAATATACCAAAATGTGATTTCAAACGTAACTATCCATGTTTAACCAAACTTCATAAAGAGAAGTTCAAATAATCATCCTTGAAAAACAAAAACAATTTCTTTTCCCTTTTCAGTCTCCCAAATCACTTATTCACCTTTTATGGAGACTGAACATTTTTTTTAAAATGAAAAGAAAAGAAAATAAAATAAAGAAAATAATAAAAAATACCAGAACTTATTTTTCGTGTTTCTATTGACCCTGTAACACACCAATAATACAACACCAATCTCTAAGTTCCAATAAAAATATAGAAGTAAATTAAATAAGATAATAAGTGTTAGAAGAAGAATAAAAAAGTTTATTTCATTAAAAAAATATTTAAAGGAAAATAAATGATGCAGAAAATAAAACCAATAGAGAGCATGAATTACTTTGACTACGTCAAGTAGTATTAAATTTAATCAAACAAAAGAAAAGCTCTCATAAGTCTCATAAGTCACCCTCGCTTCCTCCATAACCAATCAGAAGCAAAGAGAAGCAGCACGCGTAGCAAGAAGAAACTCAAACACGTGTCAGAACGGCAGAAAGAAAGAAAGGACAATAGAGTAATTTAAACAGAAAACAAACACGCACAAGTAATAAAATAATAATTTTGAAAACATAATTAAGTCGGTACTACTAATTAGGTACCGTACGCATTCACATATAATAATTGGGTTTTCTCACTACACATTATTAAAGGAAAATTAACAAGATTAAAATAGTTCCGATTGAAAAATGGGAAGAAAATCTTACAACCCCGACCACCAAATCTCCGGCACAGTGAGAAACAACAGACTTTAGCAACAAAAGTCGCACACGCGGATTCAGAAAACAGAAAACTTAAAAAAAAAAAAAACAACCTTTTTAATTAACACTCGGTCTTATGTAATTTTTGGATTAAACAAATGGCGGTATTATGACAGCATGGTTTGGTTTACTTTGCATTCACATGGGGTGTTACTTTTGTTTTGGTGGAGTATTTTAATGGGTGTTGTTACTGAGGAATAGGTGAGAGGTGAAAAGGGGAAAAAGAAAGAGTGAGTTATTGGTGTGAAGGCATGAAGTGGTAACAGTGTGTGATTTTATTGGCGCATGCATTGGTGCACGCTGTGGCTCGAGGATCCACAAAATTTTACCCTAATAATGTTATTGAGTCAAACCATAGTTAAATGAGTTAGAGTGCAGTGGTAGCTACTAGCCCAACCCAAGCTAAGTGTTACATCTTATTATGTGTGTGAGAAATTGCAACTGCAGGCACGCCACGCCAACTGTCTCTGTCGTTTTCAGTATAGCCTTTCAGTAATGCCATTCACAGCCCAATCAGGGACTGACGCGTGGCAATGCGTGGGTCCAATCACCAGCGTCCATCACGGAGGTGTAGCCGCCAGCCGCGTGCTTGCTTTCTCATCCTTTCTTTCTTTGGACTCTTCTGCTCTTATTTTATTTTTAAAAAAATAATAAAATTTTAATTTTTGCTTTTATTAGGTTAGGATAATATATTTAAGGTATATTATTTGTATTTTTAGGTAGAAGTAAAGATTTGTGGGGTGTGATTAGAAAAAAAAGAAAGGAGAGTGGTGGAATGTTAAGATAATAATTTATGCGGAAACAAGGAAAGGAGGGTTGAATTGAAGGGAAGTATGGTTATGTGTGTGATCAGATTTCAATGTAGACATGCAAATTTGTGTTAGATTCTTTCACTCATGTGGTATTTTTATTATTAGTGGTCAACTCATATTATAATATGTAAAACTTAATATACTATAAGTCTCCTATTTGTTTTTTTACAAGGCACCTTCCTAAGGGTGTAGGATTTCTCCAGTCAAATTCTAAAACCTATCTTGTGGTTGCAAAAGGCTTGGACACCACCTCCATAACTTCTAACTGTACCTCTTTACACTTCAAATTACAATTTAACTTTTTTTTTTTTTTTACATTTTAACTTTCGAAATAGATAATTAAAAAATATGTAGAACGTACAATTCAGAATATAAAAATTTATTTCAGATTATATATTTTTCGAAATATAAAAATTATATTCTAAAATATAATTCGAGATATAAAAATTTTTATTTAAAAACAAGAAATTAGAAACATATTTTAGATTATATATTCTGAGATAAAAAAAAAATGTATCCTAATCGCTCATTCGGAAGTATAAAATAAAAAAATACATAATGGATCACACACTTTAAAATATCAAAATATCATGTTTTTATTACTGATTATACAATTCAAAATATATTCTTTGTACTGATGACACACTTTCATGTTGCACAATCCTTCGTGTATTTTGAGGAAGAAGAAGAAGGAAAAGAGTGAGGGGTGATGTAAGTGGAGTGGAAGGCACCAATGATAGAAGAATTAGAAGGTGAAGATTGAAAAAAGAATAAAGAGGAGGGGTGCCCTAGTGAAAGAGGAAGAAGATAGAGAAAAAAGATAAAAAAATGTCTTTTTATCTAACATATAGAGGTGCAGGGAGAAATGTCTGGAGGTGCAGGAAGTAGTTGTCCAAGGCTTGTCCTTCATGCTTTTCATCCCATAATTCAACTCATCTGATTTGATGGTGTTTCAACCTCATAATTGTATATATATAAAAAAAAAATTCTCAGCAACCCAAAAGCCCAAATAATATTTAAGATAGCATAGAATTTGATTTTGGGATAGTTGGATTTTGTTATCAGTTTTATCTTCCTTGTTAGAATTGAGTTCTGAATTGAATACTGTTTTTTTCTCAAATTAAAAAACAGAGATTGAAGGAGAAGGATAACATTGTAAGTGATTAATATGATAAAATTTATATAAACCATTGAACTAAATTTATTAGTAGTGATTAAATAATTAATAGATAGTTTTTATGATATTAAATTTATGAATCTTACAAAAAGTTAATCATTATTAATATTAATAATTAGTATTACTGGTTAAATTTTATTTGGAAATACATTATTAAATTTGATAGTTTTTTAATATAGATTATGTTAAGTGTTGTAATACTTTAAAATGAATATTCATTGAACTTTATATTATATAGTGATTTTTTTTTCTGATCTCTGTAATCTGGCACATGTACGACCTTCTAGAAGAAGCTAAACCAAGACCATGCATAAATGCAAAAACTAAATCTGCCGTAGTTTATTTATCTTAAAAATATTTAGATTTTTATTCTAACTTTAAGGTCAGTGAAAGTTGAATTGAAACCGTCTTCTTTAAGGAAGAGCTAACGAGAAAGTCCAATCCCAGGATTGACTGGGCCGTCCTCACGGCCTAACAAGCCACTACTTCAGTGAATATAAAATCATATTGGGCCGTCAGACCATTAACTTTTGGATCTTTCTTTCTGCACCTTTAAAATTTCTTCTACACCTCAAAAAAATTTTAAATACCAAAAATACTCTTTGACCATTTAAGTAAAGTCACAGATATTACACCTCCAAAATTATTTTCGGATGTCAATTTTCGGAAATCAAAATATATAACCGGAAGTCAATTTTGGGAAGTCAAAATATATAACCGGAAGTCGACTCCCGAAAGTCAAAATATATAACCGAAAGTCAAAATATATTACCAGAAGTCAAAATATATTACTGGAAGTCGACTTCCGGAAGTCAGAATATATTATTGGAAGTCAAACACATTAATTTTAAATTTTATTTTTAGTTTAATTATTTTGAATACATTATATAAAAAAATTATATATGTATTTTTGAAATTATATATATATATATATATATATATATATATATATATATATATATATATATATATATGTGTGTGTGTTTGTTTAACTTATTTTTTATATAATATATTAAAATATAATATTTTCAAATAAATTAAATTAAAATACATTAACTTTTTAACAAAATATTTAAAAATTTAAAAATAATTAAAATAAAATGAAAAAAAAAATTGACTTCCGGAAGTCGACTTCTGGTAATATATTTTGACTTCCTCTAATATATTATGACTTCCGGTTATGTATTTTGACTTCCGAAAATATATTTTGATCTTCTAAAGTTGACTTCCGATTATATATTTTGAGTTTTGGTAGTATTCTTCACTAGAAGTCGACATCCGAAAAAAATTTTGGGGGAATGATGTACGTGGCTTTGCTACAGGGTAATTTTGGAATCTTAGAAATTTTGGGAGGTGTAAAAGAAATATTTGGAGGTGGAGGAAGAAAGCCGTTAACCTACCAACTTTTTTCGATTTCTCTTGCTCCATCCCCAAAATTTCTTTATGCACCCCCTAATTTTTTAAATAACTATTTTATCCTTTATGAAAGCGACTTTTGAATTGTCTGTTTTAGAAAATTTTGTAACTTCTAAAAAATGTATGGAATATGATTTTGATAATGAGATTTCCAAATATGAGATTTTTGGATCCATTCCAAAACAACCTTTCAAGAATAGGATTTCAGGAATAAGCTTTTTGAATAGCATATAATACTTTCCAAAATGAGTTTTTCATAATACATATAAAATGTGTTATGAAAAGAGCTTTTCAAATGGAGATCTTTTCCACAACACATTCTCTCTTCTTCATCCGATGCAGTATTTCACTCTCTCTTCTTCTTCTACACAACAACAGTGATGGGGCACAATAAGGAAAAACATTTTAATCCTCATTTAGTAATGGTGGGGTGCATGAAGGAAATGCAAACCATTTTCATCAGTTTTTCTTCTTGAGCCGAATATTACTAGATCTTATAAAGGGATTTTCTTCCTACACCCCCAATATTTCTCTACACCTCCAAAGATTCATGCTCTTCCATTTATATCCTTGAAAAATAAATAAATAAATAAATTTTAATTAGGTAAACATAATAATTAAACAATTATGAAGTGACAGAGGTAGTTGACTGTTTGAATTAATTGATAGTAGTGTTTGTATATGTACCACTGCACCTCAAGTATTTCTCCCTCATCTTTCACTTTCACTTACACTTGCAGTAAAAGAACTTTTGTTGCTGGTTGAAGTGTGAATTTTGCAGTTCAGGGTCCACTGGTAGTTCACCACTTTGCTTCATTTCTTCTCAGAAAAAAGGTAAGCATTACAAGATAAGTTTATGTTTGAGGTAAATGTTAGGTGAAAAAAATAAAAATAAAAAACTGAGCTGGGTTTTTAATGTACTACGCATATGGAGATAGCTTTTTACGGAAATCATTTTTCATCCATTAGCCATATATGGAAGTCGACTTTCGAAAGACAATAAAACAATCCCTACTTCCGGAAGTGGACATCCGGAAGTGTCTGTGTAAAATGAAAGTGGACTTCCTTTACGGAAGTGAAGTTATTTTTTCGCCCATACACGGAAGTCGACTTCTGGAACACAATGAAAAAATTTCAACTTTCGAAAGTGGACATCTGGAAGTATCTGTGTAAAACGGAAGTGAAGTTTTTTTTTCGAGTCTTATGGAAGTGGACTTCCAGTCTTTAAAAGGAAATATTACGGAAGTGAACATTCAGAAATGAAATCTAACGGATGTCAACTTCCAGTGAGTAGATTTTTTTTCTTCCAAAAGTGGTAAGTTGCTTTTGTTTCTCCGGATGTGGTAACATATGTTTTTTCTTTCTTTCTTTTCCTTCCTGATGCATGAAGCTAAGATAACATGGTTTTCTCTTTTCTTTTGGATGCTTCCCCTGGTAATGTAGATAGACTAAGTGATTTTTTTTTTTTTTTTTTTTATTTTTTTTGGATTTGGG
>Ga0214545_1005142_pt1 | contig 23950 bp, 11 predicted proteins | sample CNSS4metaG_FD_160064 | JGI IMG/M metagenome (GOLD analysis project Ga0214545, IMG submission 160064) | Root nodule microbial communities from cowpea collected in UCLA plant growth center, Los Angeles, California, USA - CNSS4 | ecosystem: Host-associated > Plants > Roots > Nodule | place: USA...
AATAATAATATATTTATTTTTTTTTTTTTTTTTTTCTTACAAATTTGTTTAATATTTAGAAAACCTAAAGAACCCATTTGGACCATTGGTACTAGGCGATAAAAACATTGCGCAGGTTTGGCAATGGGAAATGATAATACCCGGACCAAATGGCCCTTAAACAGTTACACATTATGACCGAAAACAAATTAAATAGGCAGTGATATAATAAGTTATTTTTACGCACCATTTAACCACTCTCTAAAACCCCCCTTCTCCGATCTAAGTTCTTTCTGATCTTTCTGGTCCCAATTTTTTCCAATTCGACCGATCTCGCACCAGGTTTTTCCGTATTTCTTTACCTCATCGTAATCTGCATTCTTGTTCGATCATTTCTATTGCCGTATCGATTTCTCGATTCACGCTCACGTGCTATTAATCTCGTTTTTTTTTTCTTTCCGAATTTTCTTGAATAATTCAATGATTCTTGAATCTGTAATCCTTGTAGATTTGGATCTTTGTTTTTACGGTACTATTTTGATAATCCGGCGAAGCAGAGCGAGGATTGTTGGAAATTGAGTTTGGATTTGATTTCATTTGATTCAGTAATGGCTGCTCCTGTGCCTCCAGGGGCACCTAGACCCGGCAGTAACACACCACAGCCACCTCCCCCTAATTACGTCCCTAACATTAGGGGCACTCCTGATGCACTCGCTGATAATATGCACAATTTGAATCTTAATCGGCCTCCCATGACCTCGAATCCTGTTTCCAGACCTCCCCCATTTGGTCAACCACCACCTTTTCCTTCTTCGGCCTCTTCACCGGGGTTCCCTGGTTCCTCACCGCCATTTTCACGACCTGGTCCACCTCCTGGAGCAATGGTGAGGCCTGCAGGGCCTCCTACTGGGCAACCATTGCCTGCATTTCCACCAAATGTTGCTCCGGGAAGGCCCACTGGGCCACCTCCTGGTCAACCTCCATCTTTTGTGTCAAGACCCCCTCCTGGTTCCCTTCCACCGGCGGTTAGTGGTGTTGCGCCTGTTTCTGGGGTTCCTCCTCCTGGTGGTTCTCCACAAATCCGTCCGCTAGTGCCACCTCAAGCGACTCCTGGTGCTCGTCCTATTCCGGGTCCTTTTTCTTCACCGCCAATGAGTGCTCCCCCGGCTGTAGTCCCTACCAGTGCATCGGGTAATTTCATGAATAATGGGCCGCCTGTATTTTCTGCTGGGGCTTTGGCAGGTCCCCAACGCTTTCCTGCTGCCGGTGTGACACAACCTCCGGTTGGACCTCCTCCAACTATGAGAGCTCCTCCAGGGCCAGCTGGTCCCCAACCCCCCTATCCCATGGCATCTCAAGGAATAATGCAGCCTCCAAGTTCACCTTTTGGAGCCCCTTCTTGGCAGATGCAATCCCAGCAGGTAGCTTTCCTATACATTTGAACTTTATTGTATTTGAATGTTTTTTACCCACAATATTTGCAGGATGAATTGATAAAAAAATGTAACCTATTATTGTATCAATACTACATGGAGCAGTCTTTTTCTGCCTTTCTAAAGGAAAAAGGATTTTGGCGACTACGTGGTCTTTAGCATAAGCAGATTACAAAATAATGGACCTTCTAAGTTTCTCTGTCTTGTGCATAACAGGAAAATGAGCACGAGGTTTTTTGTTCGAAATATTTTTTTTTTTTCAGATAAGAGCTTCTCTATAGTTAATTTGTCAAAATAGCTCAGGTATTTCTTATAGTTAGGTTCGATGGATCTAGTAAGTAATGGTATCTTAACTGTTTTCTTTTAAATTGTTTTGGTATGTATCATCTTTGTAATACTGTTGCCTCTGGTCTTTGTTTAAAACTGACACGATATGATATGTTCTTTATGCTGTGTTATACAACTCTTCTCATTTGTGTCTCACATGAGTTTGGTATAATGTCTTAAAAATACAAGCCTTTAAATAGATTTATGATAATCCTTAATATGTCCTATGTGCATTTATCCATCTTTTGAAAAATTGTATGGATTCTGATTATTGGAATTATGTAGGTAGCACCACCTCCTCCTGTTCCTGGTCCTTCACAGCCTCCTCGGATGTTTGGCATGCCACCACCATTGCCAAATCAATCTATGACTACTACCATATCACCTGCTGTTGGTCAAACTGGAGCCCCTATGGCAGGGCCTTCCAAAATTGATCCCAATCAAATTCCAAGACCTACTCCTGGCTCCTCTGTGATTTTGCATGAAACTCGTCAAGGCAACCAGGCAACCATTCCTCCGGTAGTCATTTGAAAATTACTGATCTATGGTTTTTTCTTCTTTTCAACAAACTAGAGATAGAGAGAAATGACTGTATGTTGAAGTTGAGGCTTACTAAGTACAAATGATGTTCTTGGTCTTTAATATTATAAATTACCTTTTTCCCATTATTCTGGAAAGTCATTTACCTTGCACTACCTTTTTTTGTCCAGCCTGCAACAAGTGATTTCATTGTAAGAGATACAGGGAATTGCAGTCCACGTTACATGAAGTGCACAATCAATCAGGTGATGTCTAATGTCTGCAATGTTATTAATCTTAAGTAAGGTCATGAGAAATGTTATGATTTCTTGGCTTCGTATCTGTATTTTATTGTTTTATAGAGGATGAGCCTTGGTGCAGTGGTGTTCAATTATTGGAAAATGACTCCCACTTGCCGGGAATAGGATGTGTATGTCTGTTTTCCATACACTCCCACTAGGTGGCAGCCTCATGCAATCATGCACCAAGACACCCTCCTTTTTTATTCCTTGATTGTACAGAGTTGTATTTGTGGCTGCGCAAAAGTCTTTTTACTTCTGGTGTAATTTATGATTTGGTTTTTGAAGAGTTTTATCAATATGTTTTCCCTAAGAAGATGCCTGATTCTATTGAGGTGTTCTTCTCTTTTAAAGAAATATCTTTTACTTGAAGTGAATTTTGGTCTTAACAGTAATTTACTGAGGTTCATTACTTTAATCTGAAAATTTAGGGATACCTGTAATTTGTATTGATTTTCTTTTGTTTGCTTTGTTCTTCTTTTAAATGAATTAGGTTCCTTTCACTGCTGATCTTTTGGCAACATCAGGAATGCAATTGGCTATGCTAGTCCAACCCCTGGCCCTTCCACACCCATCTGAGGAGCCTATTCAAGTACTGATTTTTTATTTCTTTTGAAGTGTGCTAGTCGTAGATGTTTTTTGCATTAGTTTGTATTCTTTTTGAAGTTAGGTTAATTCATCTTTCTCAAATGTTTAATGGCCAACTGGTTATTTATGGTGTATTTGTTTGGGGAAAATTTGCATTTATTTTAAGTGTTGTGGAACTATAGCACAAGTTCATTGGAAACTAGAAACGTCCACCTCAAACACCACAAGAAACGACAAACAAAATGGAGGAACAAGAAGGAGTGAATTAGACACCCAATAATTAACATAGTTCAATTAGAGTATTAATAATTCTAATCTACATCCAAGAGCAATTCACTAAAAACAAGATTTTCCTCACACAAATTTTAATAAGAACTTTAGTGATTACAAGTCAACTATGATATAATTAATTATCACTCACAACGTACTCAATGTTACATTACAATCCTCCTTTATGGTGACTAACCATTAGGTCTTCTCCTTGCTTGAGCAGACGACATGCTCATAGACTCATTGTCTAACAACTACATATCCGTTACTAAGGATAATTTAAATTGTTTGTTAGCAACTACTTAGAGGAGAAAGCAATTAGCTAAGTAACAACTCAATTGCTACTTTCTCAATATTGTGAATTCTCACAATGTAATTAATGTTATAATTCTCTAACAACAACCCATCGTCATGCTTTACACAAGGTATCTATATATAGGGCTGCTTAGCTAGTGTATAGCTTAATAGCTGGCCTGTTTTTTGTTCATGGATTTTGGTTGGGTCCCCCCATGAGTTCTTTGTATCTTTCTTTTTGTTTTTAATGGTATTTTTATGTGTTGACAAATGATAGATGTCCTTGGGATGTCAGTCTAGCTGAGATGCCAAGGATCATAGTGATGCCTAGCATGAGATTTTTATTAAAAAAAGGGTATCTATATATGCTATGGGAATATGCCAAACTCTTCTAGGATCATGCTAGGTATCACTCAACAAAATCTGTGACACGTGAAATGTGTGTTTCACACTTGGACTGGTGGAAACACATTAGATGCACTACACAGTTGTCAATGTTGATGGCTTGCAAGATGATCTTCCACCACAAGAGCATACAAGACACACTCCCATCAGGCTGCTAGATGAGACACTCTTAACCAATAGACGAGATGTTGTCTACCAAATGGGTAGAGGAAAATCTTTTTACTAGACAAGACACCTTTCATTCCTTTGGTGTATCATAGGACTTTCACTAGATGATCATCAAAGAGTAGACTACCATGAACTATCAAACAAACTTGTTTAACTGGACAATCTTTGAACAAATTTCCCTAAACAATTTCCACATTAAGGATTCAATTATGAACTAACATCATTTTGGTTTTCTTTGTTTTTTCATAGTGTAATTTTCTGTTTTCTAATATATTTGCCAGTGGGGAATGCTGAAAAAAAAGTTTGACGAGTTTTGATAAGCATCTTCAATTGCTTAAACTTTACACTAATAAGATTAGTGACTGTTGTTGAGCCCATAATTACCAAATCTCTTTTTTTTTTTTGTACAGCTGTTGTGGTGAATGTAAACTATGTTATCGTATTCACTAAATTCACTCTTTTTTAATTCTAAAATATTGCCCCCAATAAAGAATTTGTGTATTTATTTTCTCAGTAAATCTTTTGGCTGAATGCATACTACTTTAGGTTGTTGATTTTGGAGAGAGTGGTCCTGTTCGTTGCTCTCGTTGCAAGGCTTACATAAATCCCTTCATGAAATTCATTGATCAGGGAAGGCGTTTCATATGCAATTTGTGTGGTTAGTATTTTATATCTGCTATCAATTTCTCATCCTTCTGTTTTTTGTTGTCAAACTATGTAAACTGCAAATGACACGTTGATATAATTTCTTATGTTACTTCCCCTTGGAGTGATTAGAGGAGAAATGGGAATTTCTTGTTATTGGCTGGTAAAGAGAAGTTAATCGATGATTTAGTGGTTGGTGGATATTGTTATTTGTATCACAAGTTTATGCTTTTGATGCACTAGTTATTTAATGCTTAGTTTTAAGGGCATGTTTCAAAAAACTTATATAGGCTTATGTTATGAAACAACGCTTCTATGGTGTTTGGAGAAACTTATGAAAATAGCTTATTGTAAATCAGTAAGCTTCTCTTTTGCTTATTTTAGTAAGTTCTCTAGGATACTTAACATTTTTTTTACAACTTGAATACAATTTAACTTTATTCCCTCTTCAGTAAAAGTAGCAAGTTATACTGCAGCACTTAAATTATAAAAACTAGCTCAACAAGCAGCGCTTAATTAAGTTGTTCTCCCAAAAATGTGATAAACACAGTTTAAGCCTGGTGTGTAGCTTATGTAGACTATCATTTTTTTTAAAATTTTGATACGAGAAATTCTTCAAGGTAAAGAAGAAAGTGCTAGATTAATGGAGCAAAGCTGCTTTATTCCTCTTCATATCTGTCAAGGAAAGCCCTTCAAGAAGATTCTGTGCCTTACTCCATTTAGAAATTAATTGGCTAATCTTATTTAAAACCACCTGATGAGCCAATGAAGTGTCATCAAATAATAGCATATATTGTTTGTTTATTCAAAGTTCTCAAGATCCATCACTCACCAAAAAGGATGAAAAATTCCATAAAGGGACAGCAGAAGAACATGTAAGAACAGATTCCGGTCAAGTAGACATGACATATCAGGGTAAAAGTCCTGTTGCACGTGGTCCTACAATGTGCCATAAATATGGACAGTACCTCTGTTCAGCCTTTTACTTAAAAAAATTCAGTGGATTACATCTAAGGCCTCATTATTTTCTCATAATTTTAGCTTTTCTGTGATGGGACTATTCATTAAGATTTTACTTTTTTGTCAATTTGTGGCATTATCAAACATCTTATTGTTAATATTTCTGTTCCAGGATTTAGTGATGAAACTCCACGGGACTACCACTGCAATTTAGGTCCAGATGGTCGGCGTAGAGATGCTGATGAAAGGCCTGAGCTGTGTAGGGGAACAGTTGAATTTGTTGCGACAAAAGAATTCATGGTTAGTTTGTTTGTAAATATACCTGGCTATATAGATGATGAATTTTGGTAAAATATACAAGTTGTAAGAAAAGAAACTAACCTTGAATGAAATCAGCATCAGTTGGATGCATAAGTGAAGTTTTAATGGTTGCTAAATTGATGGTAAGGTAGCAATTATGACTGCCTAAAAGTTGATAGCAGGGTCATTGGATGCTCTCATTTCATCAAAAAAGATTACTGGAATAGTTCATAATAAGATTAATTACTTAAGAGGTAAAAAGGTAATTGAGTCTCTTTTCGCAAGATATTCCTCTAGTTTTTTCCAATAAAAGTTCCTGAATTTTCTCAGGCTAGAGGACAAATTGTTGCTCTTGTGGGATTTGAACGTGCCAACCACTCATATAACCAATAAGTGAGACCTAAATATGTAAACTAGACCCAATATCATCTAAATAAACCAAAGCCCAACATTAAAATTAATTTATTATTTCTACTACCAAATAACAAGAGATTTATCCCACCAGATGAAGTTATTTTATTTCAGCATTTCAATTTATTAAAAATGTTTCTAGTCTGAAATTATGAAGTGAACAGGTAGCAGCTTACTAAATGTCTAAACCAAATAATTCTTGAGCAGTTGTACTTTTGTAATGTATAGGAAATCACCGTCTGCAACAATTGTGTTCTTCATTCTTAATTACATTTTATGCTATTGCTGCGTGTATTATACACGTCTGTTTGCTGCTATTTTAGTCACGTTTCTATGATTTTTTGTGTAGTGGATTGATTATGTGTAGTTGTATATGGTTGGCTTAGTTTATTCATGGGTATAAGCTAATAATAAACTAAGCAGTTTATGCTTCTGCCTGGCACAAGACCTATTTTTCTTTTATTCTTGTTTCTTCATTTAGTGTCTGTTATCACTGGTGTGAGTCACTGTTTTCTGTAGGTTCGTGAGCCAATGCCTGCAGTGTACTTCTTTCTCATTGATGTATCCATGAATGCTGTTCAAACTGGTGCAACAGCTGCAGCTTGCAGTGCAATAAGTCAAGTTATTTCAGACCTTCCTGTGAGTTCTAAGTTTTGGCAACTTAATAATTTATAAAAGACAGTTTGTATGATGCTTAATATTTTCCATTTTTTTTTGTTTCAATGGACTGAAACTCGTTGCTTCATTATGCACTGTTTGAATTGGTACTTCAAAATATAGAAAAGATAAACCTTTAAGATTCTTCCCTCCTTTCTCCACCTGCCTCGAAAACAAATAATGAAACCTCTGAAACAAGTAATGAAATAAAATTGATGAATTGTTTGAACTGGATGGGAAATATTAAAATGCAATTTCCCACTATTAAGTCCTTACAAGGGAGAAGTGTGTGCATCAGATCTTTTTTTTATCCTTTCTCATCCAATGAACCTGAGCGGCTTTAACATATTTCACATTGGTATCATACTTAGCTGATGTCCACTTTAACGGATTCAATATTTTACACCCAAGAAAGACAACAGGAGACTTGGGGAGATAAGGAATATTGAAATGATAATAATTTTGAAAAATGTGTGGCTTGTTTAGGGCTTTTTAGTTGTTTTCAAACTCCTTTTGGTAAACCATTGTCCTGTTTGTGGTCAGTATCTGACAGAATTCCTATTAGGAAGGTTTGGTTTTCTTCTTCAGTAGATTATACGAACATTCCGTAAGGTTTTCTTGGATTTCAGACTCCCTAAATTTTTTAAAATTCTACACAAACCTCCCATTTGTTTTAAAAATGTTACATTATTACTTTGTACATTACAGATGCATTCATTCCTCGAGTTTTAAAAACAATTACACGCACACAAACTTGTTGGACTACATTGACACCCTAATATATCTGGACACATACTTCATACTAAATTTGTTGGTTATATTGCTGTAGGAGGGTCCTCGTACATTTGTGGGAGTTGCAACTTTTGACTCAACAATTCATTTCTACAACTTGAAACGTGCATTGCAGCAGGTATCAATCAAGTACACAATTTAAACATATTCTGATTTTTTTATTTAATTTGCAAGATTTAGTTGTAAGTCCATGTTTTCATGTAGTTTAAATTTGTATGTTCTTTAGAAATACATAATGTTATGTAAAATGAAAGATGGATTTTTTTTTTGTTATAAAAGCCCCCATGATAGATAATTTATATACTACAGTTAACTGGTGTCTGGAAAACTGAGCAATGCTTGGTTTTTTACATCAGATTTTTTTGTTTCTTAGCGGTTAAAGCATGGGTTATCTATTCTTATTTGTTTGTATTGATGTTTTGAATTTGTGACAGTTGTGTTCATTATATCTTAAAAAATATTCCTTTGAGAACTGTTAGATAAATATACTATTTACAGTTCTAACTAACTGTAATAGTTTAGATAACAAGCTTTTTGCATTTTCCAATTTTAAGTAATTGATTCTCGGGCTGATTTTGGAATTCAAAATTTGTAGCCACTGATGCTCATCGTTCCTGATGTGCAAGATGTTTATACTCCCTTACAAACTGACGTAATTGTTCCACTATCTGAGGTTAGATTCAAATATTTCCTCCTTGAATTTTGGCAATTATCCTTGGAGAAAGTATTCACTTGGCAGTATTTAACTTGTTTGCTTCTTTTGCATTTAGTGCCGTGAACACTTACAATTACTTCTGGAAAGCATTCCTACCATGTTCCAAAATAATAGAACCTCTGAATCAGCCTTTGGTGCAGCTATCAAGGTATTGCATTTTGCTTTAAACTTATAATTATCTTTATTTGTTATTTGCTGAGATGGTTGTCAAGATATGATTAATCCTCGAAAGAAGAGAAGGGTAATTAAGGAGCAACCATGACTAAACTGTCTAACTTCTTAACTTGCTGCATTTCTGAGGTTTTATCTACACCCGCTCTCATTTCCTAGTGTATGTTGGATGTCTTTATGATGTAGAATATTTTAAGTTTCATAGGGTATCGTTATGTAATATGCTACAGAAGTTGAAGGGGTTTGTTATTTTATTTTGTTTTGCTTGAGTTTCATTTTGAGTAAAGAAACAGAGTAAAAAAAAAAATTGCTATTGTTTGATTGAGGTGAATGCAAAATAAAGAGATATCTCCTACGAATTTTCTCCTCACAAAGGGTTTCTCTTTCCTAATTGAGACCTGGCGTGGATCTCTTAAAATACATTTCCTCGAATGGTCCCCCTACCCTTCCCTTTTCTCTAGTTGGATAGCTAATCCCTCAGCTAAGTAACTGTTTTAACTTTCAAAACTAACTACTTTGTTTTTCCTTTATTCTTCCAAGCAAATTACTTTTTTTGCTACACTTATCCTTTTCTTCTGATGTAGTTTTTCACTTGTAAATGCCAGTCTGTTCAGTTTATTTAGGAAAATATGCAGAATGGAATTGTTATATAGCTGAGGTAGTCCTCTGTTATCCCTTAGAAACAGAAGTAAAACAAGATCAGAAACAAAAATGGTTTCAATCCCTCGACTTCCTCCCTGCCCTGCCCCATGGGCAAAAGCAATCACTCCGTGAGTGATTCTGTCTCTCCCATTCATCCTTCCCCCTCGTCAATTTCTCCTTGCTTTCTATTTCCCATTCACCTTGCCATTTGGACAATGTTGTTACAGCCGAAAACCCACATCTCTCTTCTGCCCTTTACATACTATTCATTGATTTAGTTCTCTATTTCCTTTGACGTGTGCTTTAGTAACCAAATGTTTTCTAACAAGAACTGGTCCTTCTATCAAAGCTAGATATATCAAAATGTGAATATAAATACATGTCAATGCTTATACTTTTATTTTATTTTTTCTTTTAGGCAGCTTTCCTCGCAATGAAGGACACGGGAGGAAAGTTGTTGGTTTTCCAGTCAGGTGAGTTTCTCAGCTTGTATATATATTAAGTGACTGACCTTCATATTATATAGTTCATGTTATACCAAATTTCTTGCTTGAAAGTATGCATCTGCCACATTTGTTATGTGACCAATTCTTTTTTCTCTTTCTGGGACATGAATTAAGTAAAATTCAGGATCTGAATTAGAAATTACGAATATTCTGAAATGCTCATTATGGTTAAAATAAAAGAAAAATATCTTAAAAAAGTTTTACCAATGTCACAATTTAATTACAAAAATTTAATAAATAAAATAATTAATATGTTTTGTCAATTCAGCATGAAAGAAGTTTTTAGTAAACAACAAGTTGCCAATAAACGCTCTGGCCTTTAAATTTTATTAACACATCTTGAAACAGTACTTATAGTAGTGTTAGAATATTTTTGTTTGTCTTCTGTGGCTAGATCTTCATTTGTATGTTGTTATCTTTCTCTAATCCTGTAATATTTTGTTTGTTTTGTGGTCATCATGTTGTTTTTATCTTAGTCCATTTCTTCCGTATCTACTTTGTATGAGGTTGTATGTTTCTTTTTTTGTCTGACTCATTATTGAGTATGTTCGATGTTTTTCACGCTTTTTGTTTGCTGGCTCCAGTCTTGCCATCTATTGGCATTGGTGCGCTCTCTGCACGGGAGGCTGAAGGTAGAACAAACATCTCTGCAGGTGAAAAGGTATCTGTCTCAATTTGGTTGTTGAATTGTTGGATTTTGTCCTGTATAATATAAAATATATGATTATGTTATTTTTGTCATTTACTTGGTATAAGCACTAGCTTGATAAGTGATGACATGGAATGGGATAAATTCCACGCGTTTGAAAGTCCAATTCTATATCTAGTGATGAAAATGGAAAGGATACCGATTTTCATAGATGCAGCGTTTGATGTTTTAATTTATAATAGAAAAAATGTAAAAGTATTCATTTGCATAACATCTGTTCCATGATTCATCTTGATATTGTTTTATCTGTTCAATTTCAGGAAGCCCATAAATTACTTCAACCTGCAGATAAAACGTTCAAGGAACTAGCAGTTGAATTTGCTGAGTATCAGGTTGATATTGATTGCTTTTTCATGTGATTCAGGGATTACTTTTATGACTGGATGATTTTTGCGTGCTTGTTTGTTGGTCAGCTTGTTATGGATTAGTTAAGTATAATTATTTTGTTATGCTGCAGGTTTGTGTTGATGTGTTTGTGACTACTCAGACTTATGTAGACATTGCTTCCATATCTGTCATCCCGCGGACTACCGGTGGACAGGTATATGTGAATTTTTATGCCTCTTGTTGAAATTATTGATGTGTTATTGCTTTTGATGCTAAATGAGTTGAAGCTCTGATCACTGCTATTTTTTATATTGATCAGATGTTTTGTTGTAACGATGGAAAAATCAATTATTTTATTATATTTCTACTACTACAAATGATACAAGTTGCCCAGGCTTCACCAATAAATCTCCCTTTTTACGTATGCTAGAGACACTATTAACCACTTTCTGGAAATTCTTAATGAAGGAAATGTAGTTCAAGGGGAAAATAATTGAAAATCATATCAGAAGTATGTAATAAGTAGTTTTTTCAATGAAAGAGGAAACATTACGTGTAATCCTAAAGGGTTTTCTAATGATACCATCTTCGATGAGGATTCTATGATTGTTCACAAGTCAAAAGTGGAATATAGTGTGTTTTATTCTTCATCAACATTTATTACGTTCATTCTATTAGGGACATGAGTTGATTATGCTAAAAATATGATTTGGTTACATTAAATAGGGAGATATGATACATTTTGATAGAGAAATATCTTACGAAATATTTCCCATTATTAGATATTGATTTGGTTCATTATTATTGTATCTCTTCATTATAAATAGGAATACTCATACATGTACCCAACACGTGACTTGTTTGTTATTAATCCTTTCAACACATTCCATCATTTTTCAATAATTTGTTTTGTTTACTAAAAAGTAACTTCTCACTTTTTTCCAGGTCTATTACTATTATCCCTTCTCAGCTCTTTCTGATACTGCGAAACTTTACAATGATCTTAGATGGAACATCACTAGGCCACAAGGTTTTGAGGCTGTAATGCGTGTGAGGTGCAGTCAGGTAGTCTGTTTGTTTCACTTTCTTTGGTACCTTTTCATTCAACAAATAGGTTCCACAATTTTCATATTTGTTCTTTTGTCAGGGTATCCAAGTGCAGGAATACTATGGCAACTTCTGTAAACGCATCCCAACTGATGTTGACTTACCTGGGGTTTGTATAATTTTCAAGATTCCAGATATAATTATATGCATGTGTGTATAGACATTGGGCATATCTTTACTTTATCATTGTTTGTGTATTAACACATTAATGATTAAAGATATTTAGATCTGTTGGCAGTTTTAATTGTGTAATGTAACTTGTTCATATATGCCAAATCATAGTTCAGATATGATTAAAATGTTTAAACTGCTAGGATTAGTCCTCTTTTAAACAAAACTATTAGAATTTGTTGTGTAGAAGTGTTCCATAATTGTTTAAGCTTGCTGCATTCTGGATAGATGTAATCAATATTATCACCAACTAGACTTGTGCTGTTTCAGATTTAGTTAATATTTTTGGATTGTCCATAAATTATGGATATGTAACTGAAAACAGCAACCTCCATGTCTAATTCACCTTATCCCTCCTTTTATGAGATAATTAGTTAGTTAGTTGGTGACATCCATCATTGTATGTTTCATTCTGTAAGAGTAGTTTATTACATTTCTGTAGCTTATTAGTATTTTAGAAGAGCTTTTGTAGTCTTGTATTGTTGCTGTAAACAAAAGTTCATAACTTGTACGAATCTCAGAATGATCATTGGAGTTTTTTTATCGTAAGTTGTTTTCAATATGGTATTGGAGCTTTCTGGTCCATAGCCAGTCTTCTGAAATGAGTTTGTTTTCAAAACTGATGAAAATATGCGCAAGTTTGTTGTGAAAAAATTACTAACGTCTATTGATATGATGCTTCTGTTTTTTTTTATTATTTATTTTTTATTTTGTTACTTATTTATATGATTATATGGAATGAAATATAGATATAGTGTAGCATTATAGATACTGCTCCGGTACACCCAAATGTTCGCATCACTTAGTAGTTGAAGCCAATGCCTATTTATATATATACCTTCCTCCCTTAACCTACTAATGCACCTTTTAAGAACGAAACTGTGATGGAGCCAATGCCTAATAAAAAGAGCATCAAAAGCAAACACTTATTCCCCTAATCCTTGACTTTGGGCTTATGTTCCGGTATGGTCAAATGTTTAACATTGTTTAAGAGTCTAGGGCTATTCATATACACCGTCTTCCCTTAACCTATGGAAGCTTCTTTTAATAGTAAAATCATGACAGAGCTACCGAGTTCCAAAAGCAGAGAATATCTTAAATAATTGACTATTAAGCAATGTTATCTTAGCAAACTTGAGGTTTGAACACATATCATCAGAAACATTAATTTCTATTTCAGATCTCTACTCAAGACTTTCCTGTCACTAATAATTAGTGCAGTTAGTTTCATCCATTTCTGTTTCCCATCGATAGCAATGCTTGAAAATTCTACCTACCACACATTTTTTCCATTCCAAAAGATTGTACAAAATTGAGGGCCAAGGGAAGGAAGTTAATTTGAAGATATCTGTTTAGTTGTCTTTAGGATTTGGAAAGCCATCATCGTTGATTATTAACTGGTTTATCAAAATCTTTTACGTACTAAAGAATTGAAGTGCTGGAGACATTAATTTTATGTACTTTTTTATAGTTGTGGGTTAAACTGGGGGCTAATTTTGTTATATTTCCGTTCTATTTTACTGAACTGACTTGTTTGAGTGGATGCCATCTATCAACTTACTAAATTTTACATCTATCAACATAGAAAAGATGTGGGGATGGTGGTATTGCTGGATCAATTTTCCATGAATTACTTATAGGGCTAGTTTATTTAAGATTTTTTTCACCGAAGAAACACTTTATTGGATCACATTTTTTGGTTTCTCGTGCGTTTTGTTTCAACTTTCCAAAATAATTAGAAACTGAAAAGAATTGGAAGTTTGATTATAGTCAAAAGCTATATATAACTGTTTCTCATAAAATCAATTACTTATATTGAAGATACCACATTGACTGGGGACTGGAAATAGGGCAAGACTATAATTTGTAAGTGGGGGTGCAATTTTAATCTTATAAATTAATTTTATAAGATTGAGTTAGGCATAAACCCACTTCATTAGATGGTATCATAGCTATTTAGAGTCTATCCTAGTCAAGTTCCTTGGGGCTTTTGGGCCATCGTTATCAGGCTTCTATTAGACTACCCACAAATATCTAATCCCATGCTCTAGATATTCATTTGTCGGTGTGAGGAAGTATGTTAGAGATCCCATATCAAGTAAGAATAAGGCTGAATTATAACATACAAGTAGGATGCAATCCTCACCTGTTTTGCGAGATTGAATTAGGCATAAACTCACTTGCCAAGAACTTATTTTTTTAAAAAGTTATTTTTCTGATACTAAAAATATTAATTAACTTTTAATCTCTACAAAATAGCATTTAAATTATTTAATACCAGAGTAAATGCTTTCTAAACTGTAAACAAGACTTGCCCATTTGGTATGCTGTCTGTCATGTTTATGACTTACCATGCCAGTTTTTCTTTGTTGACCAAAAGTAGAATTAATTAAAATACTTTGAAATGCTTAACCTGTGTCCTAATTGTTCTTTTGTGCAGATTGACTGTGACAAAAATTTCATGGTAACTTTGAAACATGACGATAAGTTACAGGATGGATCAGAATGTGCTTTTCAGGTACTAGGAAAGTTTACTGCTCAACTTTATTCCAAGGGGTTTATGTGCAGTCACCCTACTTGGAAAATTGTGTCACTGTGAAAATATTCTACTGTTGTTCTGATTATATATTCTCTTCAATTCTTCAGTGTGCCCTTCTTTACACAACTCTATACGGCCAAAGAAGAATACGTGTGGTGACCTTATCTCTTCCTGTCACTAGTATGCTCAGTAATCTGTTCCGTGCAGCTGATTTGGACACTCAATTTTGCTGTTTCTTAAAACAGGGTATACATCTTTCGTGATTATGCATTTACCTTACGATTATTCTGTTCATGACTATTCTTTTTGCCAGACTGTTGTTAACAGCTCTGCTGAATTTTGTTGGCTTTATATATTGTAAATGATTCCATGGTGTATCATCCTGTTTTATTGTAGATAGTGTTTACAGGTATAATTTTTGGGTGGAGTTTTAACTATTTTTTTCATGCAGCTGCTAATGAGATTCCTTCAAAGCCACTCCCACTTGTTCGGGAACAAGTGACAAACCTTTGCATCAATGCACTATTTTCATACCGTAAATTTTGTGCAACGGTGTCCTCATCTGGACAACTTATTCTCCCTGAGGCACTGAAGCTTTTGCCCCTGTACACACTTGGTATGTATGAATTTTCATGCATTGCAGAATTTTTCTGATGAGCAGCGCTGTGGAACTGAAGATATTATTTGTAACAGTTTATTCATATGCTGCATTCTACCTTTTACTTAACAGATAATCTTTAACCAATTTTCTTTTTATTTATATTTGTATGTTTTTACGTTTCCACTCCTGCATTTATATGTCACTAACAAGTGTGACCAAAATTGGGATAATACTGCATTTCTAGAATATTTTATTGTATAATAATACTCTGGTCATTGACTTGAGCAATATTTTCTTTATGATGGTCCTTCTGTTTTGAAGGTAGTATCTTGTTTTAGTGAATTGATGATTACTGTCAAAGCTGATATACTCTCGCTTGATTTGTCAATGGCCAGATTAATGAATGAACTTGAAACTTTGACATATGGTCTTCTAAGAAGGCCCCTATAAGTGGGTGCTAATTCCATTGTTCATTTCTTTTTCAGCATTAACTAAGAGTACAGGGTTGAGAACGGAGGGGAAAATAGATGAACGGTCATTTTGGATAAATTATGTGTCCTCTATCTCTGTTCCATTGGCAATACCACTTGTGTATCCTAGGATGGTGGCTATCCATGATCTTGAATCAAAGGTATATTGATAAATCATGTCAAAAGAATATATAAAAAAATCATGATATTAGCAATATGGTGCAATATTACATATTAGCAATTATTTAATCAGAACATAATAATGTAATGAATTTTGAAAATGTTATTAAGTTTTTATTTTTGAAAATAGGAATGTGGTGCAAGCCATTTAACTTGTATGAAAATTTGTTACCATAGTATTGTAAGTGTTGAAGAGGGTGACATGTTTTTGACGAATTCGTTATATGTTTTGTACCAATGCCTGTTAACCTAGACCTTATATTTATATTACTTGTTGAGGCACTGATAGATTTTTTATAAATAGCAGGAAGATGAAGATTCTGTTATTCCTGCCTTTCTTCCTCTTTCTAGTGAACACATTAGTGATGATGGAATATATCTTCTTGAGAATGGTCATGATTGTTTGATATATGTTGGAGACTCTGTGAATCATGACATTGTGAGGAAACTGTTTGGCGTTGCTACAATTGACGAAGTCACTACTCTGGTAATTTGCTTGCTTTCTTGTCTTTCCCTCCTGGTGTCTGTCTAACAAGCATATTGTCAAATTCTATCCCTAGCAGTGGGTGTTTTCAAGGAAACTTCATATCATCCTTAAATCATACCTGATGGATAATAGTCTATAATGACACCTTCTAGTATGCTGAAAGAAAGTTGGTTTAATCATGTTGCTTTAATGAGCTTTTTATTTCAGACCCTGCTATTCTAAGTTAACAATTATGTTTTATCAGTTTGTATTGCAGCAATATGACAATCCATTATCGAAGAGGTTAAATGAAGTGGTAAATGAGATACGGCGGCAAAGATGTTCCTACCTCCGGTAAGCTATTTGTTTTGGGAATTATTGCTTATTTCCGACCTATTCAAATAAATTTCCGTGTGATTTGATGACTAAATAAAAATGTATGTTTTTAATACTTTCTATATCTGTACAGGCTAAAGCTCTGCAGGAAAGGGGATCCATCAGGTCAGTGCATTAGATAGAATGATTGTGTAAACCTGATTGCTCAATGCATACTGGATTTTAGCTATTAGCATAACATATGGAAGTTAATTTTGCACATAAGACCACGTAGATTTATTTGCCAATTCTGTTTGCAGTGCTTCATTTTTTTTTTAATGTCTTCAAAGTTTTCGATTACATTGTCTTCAACCATGTTGCCTATTCTTTTTGGCAATATTTGCTTCTTGAGCCCGTGCTCTATATTTTCTTGGAAAGCATTGCTTCCAGTACCCAATGTTCAAAATTCACGGGTGTCCACTTGAGCAAACTTGTTTCTTTAAAAGAAATACTCAGCTTTTCTTTTCTCATTTCAACTGAGCATTTTACTTCACCATCTTTTATAAACTTTGTCCCCAAACATTCTTTCTTATTTTTATACATGCTCAATGGTTGATTTCTCTTGGCAAATTCCAAGGATGATGCTCTACTACGTGAAACTTTTCTGGATTGGTTTGTCATGGAGTGGTATTTGTAATTTTGGCGGTAGAATATGTTGATTGAATTCATGATCTCTCTTTTCTAGTATTATTGCATGTTATTGGGATTGCTTAAGTCAGACGAGCAAAGCCGATATTTTTTATAAAACACCATTTAGCTAAGAATATTATCTTCAAGTTCAAAAGATATAAAGTTTGTGTATCAATAATGTTGAGTAAATTTACAACTTGTCTGCTAAATTCATAAAAGAATATTTTTGTCAGGAAATCCTAAAAGATGCTGCATTGCTTGCTAAGTTTTGTTGTTGGTTTGCTAGGCTTAGACTAGGGAAGTATTCAAATAGAAGAAAGAAATCTGTAGACAATTGTTGTGGTGGTCTACATTGTTCTTGATTTTTTAACTTAATGTATGTTATGTACTATTCGTCAGGAATGTTATTCTTCTCATATATGATAGAAGACAAGAGCGCAGGTGGCTTCTCCTATGTAGAGTTTCTTATCCATGTTCATAGGCAAATTCAAAATAAAATGACATCATAAAGAGTATATGGCAGCTTCATTTTTGCAAGCTTTTAGACCTAAAAGATAGAGCAAGCCCCGAGTATAGGTGAGATTCTGCGTATTTCTGCGCATTCAAATGTCTTGAGTTTGTCAGAGGAAAACCATGCGACACATTTTGTCAAGTTTTGTTGATGTACATTGTATAAGATAATGATGGTGATAGTTGGATTATCTGAGAAGTTTTTTATTTTTTTGGGTTCTACTGTTACCCGACATATCAAATTTTATGGCCAATTGTGTTTTAATGTCAAATATTGATTGTGTCATCATTTTTAATAAATTGAGAGGACAGGAGTAGTAGACTAAGGACAATAATTCCTTCGCAGCTTGTATGAAAATATCGATTGACATTCATTTTAGATTCAGTGCTAGACAGTTAAATCTATACTTGAAAAGTATGAAATTAAAATGAAAAATTGAGCAAGAACAAAAGTTGTTTTATAATAAATTGAAACGCATAGCATAGATTTATTGGTTGGAGAATGACAATAGATCTTGTTTAAATTCTATAAGATGTAATTGTTTTATTAACATTTGAATTCCACAGACTGCGCTGAATAGAATGCTGGTAGATAGTAGTAGACACATGGTTTTTTCAACATTTTGAAATGTTCGTTTCTTTATTAACCTTAAAAGTTATGAGAATAACATATGTCTAAGAGGGAAATAAGGAAAAGACAGAATATCGAACTTGTTTTTAAAATGTTAATTTGAGTAATTGATAAAATTTGTTAGGATTTTGGTGTTTGTTTTAAATCATATAATTTTACATATAAGTTCTTCTAAATTTGTAATTATAATGTCAATTTGAGCAATTGATCAAATTATTCAGGGTTTGGTGTTTGTTTTAAATCATATATAAAGTCCATTCATATATATGTTTCATCAATTAAATCTATGATTAAAAAAATTGTTTTAACCTCCCTATGATGGATTTTTAAATTAAAAACACAAGTGCAATTAAAACTCAAACAGCAGCAACTTTTGAAGTGAATATGTATCAATGAACAATCAATAATAACAAGTCTTATCTTAAAATTATCTTTAGATTCATAGTTAATTTTTCCTTAAAAACCATTTACATTTAATACTTCTACAAACAAGAGGAAGATAAGTTAAAATCCAAGTTTTATTTGCTTTAAGAGAGTTCATCTCATTATTATTAGCTTCTTCTAAAAGAAGAGTATCAATTGATTTCATTGTTTTACCATAAGATCATCTCAAGTCAAAATGAATAAAATATAGGACCAAAATCTTTGGTCTTTCTTCTTCTTTTGCTCTTTATAAATTCATTTTGAACACTCTATTAACATTATGATTAGGAGGTAAAACAGAAAGGAGGAACTTCACAAATAATACTATACTAAAAGACAAATTTGAGCAAATATGTATTAGAGTAGAGATACACAAAAAAATTTAGTCAGTCATGCATATATAATAACAAGTAAAAACACAGTCAATTATAAAACTAAAAATAAGAAAATAAAATAAAATAGAAAATTACAAAAATATAAAATGTAACTATAAAATTATGAAATACAAAATTACAAATTACAAAATTATAAAAATATATATAATTTCATAATTACAAAATTATAAAATATAAAATTATAAAATTATATGATTATAAAACTATAAAATTATAAATTTTATAATTTTGATTTTTTGTAATTTCATAATTTTATAATTATATATTTAATAATTTAATAATTTATATTTTTTATTTTAAAATCTATAATTTTAATTAAGTTTAAAAATGATTTTCGTTGAATTTAATAAATATTTAGAAAGAATTTTCTCATCACAGTCTCTTTTAATAAAATAGTATCCGACAGCATATAAGGAGAGTGATAAGCTAAGATGATGGTCCCATTACAAACTTAACCAAAACATTTAACTTTACAGATTCAATTAAATTTTGTAAAAATATCAAAAATTCAATGAAGCGCAAAAAACTATTATAGAATCAAATAAAAATTTTCAAATTTATAAGATCCTCAAAATATAATTAAATCTTTATTTTATTAACCTTTTACACAATATTGTATCTTATAGTTATTATTTTTTTTTGTAGTTGTTATATTTTTTGGCTTAGAAATGATGGAGAACTTTGGAGATTTTATATAAAAGGACAACTGTAAAACTTAAGGACTTATATTCTTTTACTTAAATTAGATTTTGTTATTTGGTCTGGAACTCGAAAGCCATAACAAAGATTATTTAACAAACTTCTCCACGATTATTCTCATAAAAGCGTGAAATCTAACTATGTAAAATTATTGTTCTTTTCTTTTGGAGAAGTTGTTATATTACAAATAAAACTATTTTTTTTTTGTTAATTTTCGAATAGTTAATACAAATATTTTCTAATGCTTAATGACTCCCCGAGTTCCAAAATCTTTGAGCCTTAAAAACTTCAGTTGGACAATAAAAGTAATAATTTACGGAAAAGAGTTCAAAATATTAAGTGCTAGTCAGCTTAAAAAAAGAATATAAGATTTTCCACAGCATGTAATCACACCAACGCAATGTAATTCTTGGTAAATTCTTAAAGCTAAGACATGCAATGTAATTCTTGGTAAATTCTTAAAGCTAAGACATGGCAACTTCAAATAACACTGATTAATTGACGTATTAGTATTCATAAGGGATTCTCTTTGTAAGGCCACGAAGGAAACGAGTAAGAGCCTTCTTAGCACCAACTGTTGCTGTTTCTATTTTTTTCTCCTCTTCTTCATTTTCAGCCTTCATTTCTTGAGTAATGTGCACTCTTCGCACAAGCTTTCGCAACTCCTGTTTAACATATTATACTTATAGCCAATAAATATCACAGCAGAAAGATTGTTTTTGGAAGGGGTCTCTATGACAATTTTTGTACATAATATATAATATAATTTGGACTCACTGTTGTTATTTTTTGTGTTGTTCTTCTAATGTGTTTTCAAAATACCTTAATAGTCACTGATTTTGAAAATGTAAAATATATTAAAAAATATTTAAAGTAACAACATATTGTATTTTTAGGATAATAGCAAAAGACAACACCAAAAACTCAGTAGAGAATTTGGATTCATTTGAAATAAGCTCTAGAAAATAATTCCCATATCATGTTAAGATAATGTATGAGTCACAATTGATCAGAATTTGAAAGCACAACAAGTACACAGATTTACACTTTTCGATTTAGCAAAGAGTCTTACCTGACGATCAAATTCAACTCCTTGGACTGAATAAATTTCATTGGTGATTTCAATGTCCTTACTGATCAGACCATCAAACCACCTTGTCACCTGTTCATCGTGCCAATTGGATTCCTGAAAAAATGCTCCAAGAATAAGAATACACCTCAAGGAAATAATAATTATTACATCATAAGTAAATACAACACACAGATTTAGCAAACAACACGCTAATGTGAGAGAGTGAGTTCAAGTATGAATGTTGAATGCATACCTCCTGGTTCTCCTCTGATTCAGATTCAACCAAGCCATCTTCATCATCATCTTCTGGGTCATCAGACCCTAAGCCAGTTAAAGCTTGCAACTCTTTGTAATCTGAATCTTTTGTCGCTTTAACTAATCGATCCATTAACTCAGGATCCACATCCCGTAGCAATTTCCCTGAGACAATTTATGTATGAAGAACATGAATCTGCACTGCAGGATATACATAATGTCAAATCAACTTACCACATATATATCAATTAGCAACAGTAATCTAATCTACCCCAATTGGCGGCAAATGGTACGTTAACAAAGTAACCAACATGAAAAAATCGATTCATACTGATGCAAAACAAAATGGAAAGGGCAGAAACAACACATATGTTATCCAAAAAAAATATATGATATGATGCTCAATCATGGTTTTAATGTTTGTTATCATCATCGTAAATGCATAATGCATTGAACCAAATAGAATTGAAATGCTCTGGAAGCAATTAATTACCAATATAATTGAACTGCCTCCGCCTTCCTTCACGGACATCAGGTCCCAGTCTCTGTGGCAAAACAACAAACACCTTCTCTTCAACAATAGACTAATCTACAATAACTATTATACGACCTGTCAAGTAAATACATAAGATATTCCCATTGTCATGAATATGGTACAAAAGAAAAGAAAAAGGCACCTTAACGAGCATAACAGCTTCGAACACAACTTGGTCCAAGGAAGCGACCCTGCAACAACCCAACATAAAGCACACGGTTTTTCAGCAAAGGTGGGAACTTTGCGAAGCGGGCATTGAGGAAAAGGAAGAGGGAATAATGGAAAATGAAAAAAGTGACCGAAAACCTAAGGATGCGTTTGATTTGTGGAGCGGAGAAGGAAGCCAAGTCCATCCCCCACTTGACAGCGCGCTTGGCTTCTCGCTTCAGCTCGTTCCGGCTCTTCTTGGCCTCGAGATCCGCGTCAGAGGTGGTTGGTAGTGGAGAGTTGAGTGTTCGAAGTTTAGGACGAGACGAAGCGAGCATGGCAAAGGAGAAGCGGTGAGAGATTGGCGGTGTTTTAGATGTGGTGGTGTGAGGTAGTGGAGGAGAAAGAAGGTGGTGGTGGTGGTGGTGATGGAGGAGGAGGGGAAGGGTGACACAAGTGCGGTGGTGGTGGAGCCATGGCCACTGTCTTAGGGGCCTTACCACTTGGTGGGTCATGTGTCTTGTGAAAATGGTAACACTTGATGAAGCTGTGCTTCAATGGAAGTGGTTTTTCAGGCCTATGAATGTGTTGGAACAGAGAAGCACCACCAAAAGAAAATGTCTAAGAAGATTTTTAAATAGACAGAGTGAAAATGTCTAATCCCGATGGTGAGCAATGTACAATTGAACGTAAATAATGACTTATATACAAGTTAGTACCGACCAAACTAAAACAGATATTTTAATCACAACCTAACACCCTTTTCTGATTAAAAAATTTTTACAAATGGAAATCAAGAACATTCAGGGATGTTCTCATTTCATTGAACCTCTCGTACTTCAAAGCTTTAGTCATGACATCATCTAATTGAAGTTCAGTTCTGCAATGCTTCAATTTGATGCTTCCCCTGTTAACTTGATCTCGCAAAAAATGGTATTTAGTGTCGATATGCTTGCTTCTTCCGTGAGACACTGGGTTTTTGGCTAGATCAATAGTTGATTTGCTATCCACCAGTAATTCTACAGTGTCATCATTAAACATCTTCAATTCTTTGAGTAAAGTCGTGAGCCATAGTGCCTGGCAAGCTGCAGAACATGCAGCAATGTATTCTGCTTCACAAGTGGAGAGGGCGACCACCGTTTGCTTCTTTGAACTCCAAGATATTGGAGATCCAGACAGCAGGAAAACTTGTCCTGAGGTGCTTTTTCTGTCAGTTGCATCACCACTCCAGTCAGAGTCCGAATAAGCTAGCAGTTGTAGGTGATCACCTTCTTTGCTTTGATGAAGAAAAATAAGACCATATCCTAGGGTGCCTTTAAGATATCTCAGAATGCGTTTAGCTGCAACCAGGTATGATTGTTTAGGGTTGCTTAGAAATCTACTTACAATTCCAACGCTGTAGGTGATCTCGGGTCTGCTATGGCATATGTATCGTAGGCTTCCAATCATCTGCCTATATAGAGTTTCATCCACCGAGACTTTAGTTTCATCTTGTATAAGTTTCAAGCTAAGCTCCGCAGGTGTTGCTGCTGGATTACAATCTATCATGTTGAACTTCTTTAACACTTACAAGATATACTTTCTCTGATGCATGATAATTCCTCTCCTATCATAAGCAAACTCCAGT
>Ga0214545_1005143_pt1 | contig 23949 bp, 8 predicted proteins | sample CNSS4metaG_FD_160064 | JGI IMG/M metagenome (GOLD analysis project Ga0214545, IMG submission 160064) | Root nodule microbial communities from cowpea collected in UCLA plant growth center, Los Angeles, California, USA - CNSS4 | ecosystem: Host-associated > Plants > Roots > Nodule | place: USA...
TGTTATATGGATATGAGATGATGAAAATATATTTGACTGTATGATGAATATGTTGTTGGCTCTAGCTTACCCATTTTGTTGCATGGTTGTGTTGTATGTGGCTGTTCTTCCTTGCGATGATTATCAACTTGGTTGATGGGAGCAGATGGGCGAGGTTCTCGTGGTCAACAAGGGAATGGCGATTCTGCTGCTTAGTCATCTGGGCTAGAGCTTTTCTTCATGCTTTCTTTAGGGCTATGGCCCATGTATCTCTTTATGCATTTCTACTCTATACTCTCTGTTAGGTTTGTATTCAGTTTTCCTTTGGCATCGTGGGGTGCCCGGGTTTTGTAGGGGTTGCGTTAAGGATCCTAGGACTACGCTACTGTACTAATATTGCGTGACGTTTCCTTTAATTTCGCTTAATAATTAAATGGGACGTTACAACCCTCCTTATCCATTAAATTGATAAGCTAAAGGCAAGGCTATCGTACCAACTTGCTAGCTTGTTTTTTCTTCTTGAAATTAAAAATGAAAAAGAAAATAATTTAAAAGATTAAATTTTCTGCATTATATTTTTTAAATATGCAAATATGTGATAATATTATCACATAAATCGCTAACATGCAAATTATGTTTTAATTATTATTTATAATAGAATAATTTAATATGTAAATATAATAATTATTTAAATTTATTTGATTAAAAATATTAATTAATTAATTGAAAACTTGAAAAATATTCGTATGATTAAATTTTTGAATATTTGTTAGGTACGAATATTTAGTGTGACATTTTATAGTAAAAGTTTATAATAAAAGGATATATGTGTATTGATAAAACTATTGAATAATTAAAAGATTTTTTTTGTAAAAATACATATAGAAAATGGATTTTGTAAATATATTGAGAACCAATATTTTTTTATACAATTAGTATATTTATTTAATTATGTATTAAAATATGATTTACTAAGCTAAATAGTATTACTATATTTTATATTTTTATTATTGTAAAAGAATTAACAGGTATGAAAGTATGATTTATGTAGTTTTTTTAAAAGGAGGGATGAAAAATAGAATTGTTACGTAAACATCATTGGATGTGAAAGACAACATGATGATGAGTTGTTTTATTTTAATTTTTTGTGCACCACACAAGGACAGGAAAGGATAAAGTGAAGAAATGTAGGGAAGAATTAGTCCATAGAGAGTATGGTTGGGGGCAAGAATTAGTCACCCTCACTCAAACATCTTCATCTCTGTTATAAATACCACTTCTTACACTGATATACTCACACTTTCATTCCATCCTCAAACTTAAGAGAGTAAAGTTGAAAATGGCGATCCTTGGTGCCTCCAAATTCATGTCATTTGCTACTCTTTTAGCAATACTTTTACTACTCGTGACCTCTTCTCTGGGGACTGCTGCCGAACCTACCATTAGACACGGTATTTTTTACAAATGCTTCTGTAATTAACAATATATTTGTCTTCTTTATTTATTCATTCACTTTTTGTTACTGATCAGGACGTAAACTTCTTCAACCTGGTGGTTATGGTGAATATCCTGGTATAGGAGGATATTACGCCCCAAGAAGGCCATGAAAACTATAACCACGACGATGTCGCAGAAATAACAGGATCACTGCTCTTTAAAATTCTGATTTTATATAATAAGAGTTATAAAGAATATATAGGTGATGTACTACTGCAATGAGGCACAACTATTGAGTGCATACACCTCTATTTCAATCTGTATCAGCCAATAAAATAATTGAGTAATTTATTTATGGTATGTGTCCAACAATATTTTATGCGCTTGTAGAAACCTAGACCAACTTACTTTTCATTCTCGCTAACCTCGCTTAGGCTTACATGGCTCCGGTGCAAAATCAGTCTTTAACGACTACAAATGATAAATGAGGACAACTCTAGTGCGAACTAGTGGAAAAAGAGCGGTAATATTGTAGTAAATATTGATTTAAAAATTACGACAATTTTACAAGTAACTGTTGTGTGAAGAAAACAAAACAACGACGGCTATTATGAGTCCGTCGTTATAAATTAACAAATAACGACGGTTATTTCGATAACTGTGTGGTTTAGCGGGTTTAATTTTAGAGAATTTACTATTCATTTTCCCTCGTGCCCACTGCATTTCTTTCTTCCTCCACATTGCGCCGTCTGCAAACTAGTCCATGACCACCACCACCGTGAAACGTCGCTACTTGCGTCCCCAACGCCGCTCGAACCGCCAACGTCTGCCATTGCTCAATGTCAGTCGCGCCTCAATGTTAAAACTATTTTCTTGTGATGATTCGATGAGGTAATTTAAAAAACTAATTTAATAGTTTCTAGAATTTTAAAAATTTTATATTAAAATATTTGTTTGGATAAAATAATTAGAAAATAATTAAAATTTAAGAAACTTTTAAAGGTATTTTTAATGAATAAAAAATCAAATACTTACAAAATATAAGTAATTTGAAATTTTACTGTTTTTTTTCTATTCGACACACGAAAGTCAAATCAAGTTATACTGTATCGACTCCGGCTGAAGAATCAGCTAAGTCGACACATGTTAAAAGTTTTAACTTAAGTCGACACTAACGAATATTTGAGCCGATTTGGTTCAAATTAAAGTTTGAAACGAGTTGGCATAAATCACAGGTCAAACCAATTTGGTTCAGGACGAAGGTCGAATCGATTTGGTCCAGGTCGAAAGTCAAGCAATTTGTTCATCGATGAAAGATAATAATTGACCATATGACTAAAAGTCAAGACGAGTTAGATGGATTAAAGGTCGAGACGAGCACGAAGCGAGAATTGTGACAAATTAAAGCAAATTAAAAGTCAAGATGAGTTGACCTAAGTTTAGATTGATATGAGTTGAGTCGAACTCTGATTGAGATGATGTTGTCTAAACCAAAAATTGAAACAAGTCAGTTAAAATGAAAGTTGAAACTAATTTATTGAATCAAAGGTCACGCCTATGATTAAAGTAATGTTGTGTGTTCGCAACGCTAAAATATAAAACACGTTGTATTAGTCATCGTCACAATATTACTAATAGATTTGACAATCAAATGTTAAAAATATTATACGTATTTATAATATCTGTTTGTACGTAAAAAATTAATGTAAAACAAACTCAGAAAAGTATAAAAGAGTGAATGTAAAAGAATTATTAATAAAGGGATAATTTACAAAAATAAAGTAATTTTGTTCGAATTTTATTGAAGTGAACACATTTTGAAAAATTTTATTACGTGACACGTTTTCATTATAAAAAAGTTATATTACTCAAACATTACTGTGTTTTGAAGTGAAATTGTATTTAGCCAACATGACTTTTAAACTGGTGCTAAATTCGTGTAACATCATACATAAATTATTTGAAATTATTATATAAAATACTTGCAAAATAAAAAAATAAAAAACATCAGTAAAATAATACTATAATTTTGAGAGAGAGAAAAAACATATTGCTACAATAATAATACAATAGTATAAAATAGTACAATACTATTATAATGCAATAATAGTAAAAATATCACTCGGAATAATATTTTTTATTAAATAAAAATTAAATACCCCTACAAGTTTTTAAAATGTAGTTAATAATTTAATAATTTAATGTTTGTAATTGATAAAAAGAAAAATAGATCGAACCACAACAACTTAATTATATACTATATGAAATTAAAAAGTACATAAATTAGATTGAAATTTAGATTAATCAATATCATTATAATATTAAAATAAAAATAGTCTAATAAAATGAAATAAAAATTGATAGTAAAATAATATTGTAATAGATACCTGAAATTTCATAAAATATTTAAAAACACCAATAAATTTTGGTTTATATCTATAATATTTTTTTTTCACATGTTAATATAATAATCACCAAACAAATGTAAAATAAATAAAAATAAACTTAGTAATTAATATAAACTGTACCTGATCGATACTATTTAGGTGCGGAACCAGACGGTCTCAAGTACCCTCTGTGTCGAACCTCCTCCTGCTCCTTCCTGGACTCCTCCTGAGCCTCCCAGCCGTCTGCACTCCGAGGATGGGGGGTACCTGCAGGCACTCCGACGCTCAAGTTAGAGAGTGATTGATATGAGTAGTAGTAGGTTAATCTGAAGAGTGTACCTTTACCTGTTCACTAGGCCTTAATTTATACTAACTTCTTAATGGACTTGTTATTAATATTTGCGGGCCGTTTGTATTTGAGGATCGATTCCTTCCTTTTTGATTGAGGTTGCACGCATCGGCTCTTTCCTTATTGGCAGGAATTGTTCTTTTGTGCTTTTAATAAAGATCGGCTCTTTCCATTCCAGAATTTGTTCATCTGTACATATCAACTCCTTCCTTTCTTGGCCGTCTGTACTTTTCTAATATCAATTCCTTCCTTTCTTGGCCGTCTATACTTTTCCAATATCAACTCCTTCCTTTCTTGGCCGTCTGTACTTTTCCAATATCAAATCCTTCCTTTCTTGAGGTTTGATGGCATGATGCCCCTCTGTAACGCGTGTTCAGCCTACTGCCCCTTAGGCCGGGGTGTACTCGGCCATGAGTACGGGAAGTACACGGCCGCTGCGCTTATTGGGCTGCCAGCGCTGCACTGGAACCAAGTCCTCGCGGTTGGGCCATCACGTGGGGACGCCCTCATCTGGGCCGGGATGATCCCGGCCAGTTTTCTTCTCATTGGGCCGAGTACTACTCGGCCATGTGCTAACACCAGCCCCCCTAGGCTCGTAGTGACCGAAGTTCACAAGAGGCTATGATGTGCTGCCTTTGGAAATGGTGCCGTGAGGTTCCCAACCATATGCATTTATGAGTCTTGTTTTTTATTATGGGGAAAGAGAAAATATTAACTTGGCTCGCCGTTCGAGGCTGTCTTGTCATAATGGGGTGGTTTAGGTGGGAAGTTTTAAAGGAAATGTGCCGACAACCGTTGGATGTAGCGAGATCTCATGGTGATGAGGGGGCTACTTTTGTGAGAGTGGTCCACTATAAATAGAGGTGGGGTCTTAACATTGTGAGACAAAGGAGTCATTTAGGAAGTGAGCCACCGCCAGCCTAGTCTTCCCGTCTGCGTCATCTCAGGTATGTCGTAAAGTGAGTGTAAATATTTAGAAATGGAAGCATTTCAGTTTCAGATAATAGTCTAAAACGAAAAAAAAAATTAAAAAAATAGTAAAAGATTATAGCAAATGATAAACATCAACAATAAATTGCTACTCTTATATTAAAAATTAAAATAAAATACAATAAAATTAGAAATACAAATAGATTGCATAGAAACAAAGTTTGTTCCGTATAAGAAGGATAAATGACTGATAGGGACATGACACCTTTTTCTATTGTATTTTGGCACAGCCTTTAAGTTATAATTTGGGGGAGACTCTGCGGTGTGAGGCACTGGAATACAAAACGGTGTTTGATAAAATAACTCAGTTAAAGTTTTAAGAGTAACTGTTTTATGGAAGCCACATATTTTGTTTTATGGAAGTCAGATATTTTGTAATATAAAGGAAAAATCTGGCTAGAAAATCATAATACAAGACTGGTCCCAAAATATTATGAATTTTAATTATTTTTTAGTAATTAACAAATTTGAAAACTTTTAATTTAGTAAAATTTTTTTAGTGAATCTCTATAATTCAATATTTATATTATATTTTTTTGTTCTGTAGGTAGATATTTATGTTAATTTTGTGATCTGATAATTTTTTTACTGTCAGACTCTTTAAATATCGACAAATCGACACATATTGTTTAAAGGATATAATGACAAGAATTTTTTCAAATATATATCGTATTTAATGAAAATTATTTTTAAATTTAATTAAAATTACAAAATCCAAAATAATTCAAAAATATAAAAATTGTAAAACTATAAGATATGGAACTATAAAATTATGAAATATAAAATCACAAAGTTATAAGATTAAAAATTACAAAATTACAAAATTCCAAAAATTAAAATATTATAAGTTATAAAATTATAAAAATATATAATTTCATGATTATGAAATTATAAAATTATAAAATTATAAAATTAAATGTTTACAAAATAATGAAATTATGAAATTATGAATTTGTAAAATCATGAAAATATGAAATAATCAAATTGTAAATTTTTTAACTTTCACTTTTTTTATAATATTCTAATTTTATATTTCTGAATTTTAAAATTTTATTTTTTTATTTTTTTCATTTTTATTTTTTATTTTGTATTTTATAATTTTATATTGTTAATTAAATTTAAAATAATTTTTGCTAAATATTGTAAATATGTGAGGATATCGTTATCATGGCCTTTTGTAAAAAAATATTATGTAGTGACACTTAAGCATAGTAACAGTCCAAAATAATTACTACATCACATAATTAACCGGTATATCTAATTGTGAGGACTCAATTAAAAGTTTTAAAATATTAAAACTTAATACACTAAAATTTTAATAGAGACTCAATTGAAAATTTTTAAAACATAATTAAATCTAAAGATATTTCTGATACCTTTCGATATGAACATAAAAAATGTGAAAGTTCAAATTGAAAGTAGCATTTTGGAACATAATAAAATGAAAAAACTTAGTAATATTCTTTTTGAATGAGAATCTTGAGAAACAGCGAAGAAAAGAAAAAAAAAACGGAAGATGTGAAAGATGTTTAATTTAATACTATATAAATATTTGATAAAATACAAGTAAAAAAAATTAAAGAAAATATTTTATTAAAAATATGAAAATTGAGATATTCTACAAGAGTAAAATATGCTTAAATATAAAAAAAATGTAAATTACAGAAAATAATAATAGATAACCTAACATAATAAACTTAAAATAAATTATGACAAATACTTGAAATATTATAAAATATTTAAAAATGTGACACCTCCTGGCCCACCCTAGCAATGTCAGTGTCAGGTTTGCAGCCCAATACACTCCAACCTCTCGTCCCAAGTGTCCCCCCACTTCGCAAGGAAAGTTGTTGCCAGTCGGGGTCGAACCCCAGACCTGACCTTTAACACCCTAACGAATCAGAAGATGCTACCAGTTGTGCCGAAAAAGTGCACTTTTTTGTGACACCTCCTGGCCCATCCCAGCAATGTCAGTGTCAGGTCTGCAGCCCAATACACCTCAACCTCTTGTCCCAAGTGTCCCTCCACTTCACAAGACAGATTGTTGTCAGTGAGTATCGAACCCCAAACCTGACCTTTAACACCCACAAACGTTATAATACCCAAGCCTAATAAAAGGTTAGGTACAATACCACTAAACTTAAAAATGTGGTCACCATGCCACAAGAAAATTGATGAATAACAACCAAACTTCTACAAACCTGCAACCATGTGAATAAGGCAATTTCCCACACTCGTAATTGCCAAAGGCTTCGACCGTATACTTTATAGTTACATATTCTTAAGCATAAATAAATAAATTCACCTACATAAATAAAATATTATTTATACATAAATATACATTTATGTGAATTCAAATTTTATAAATATATAAAATATAGTATGGAACTTTCTCCATCTATATAATATAAATTATAGGTTAAAATACTCCGTTGGTCCTCGTTTTTGTAGCAAAATCTCAATTTGGTCATCGTATTTTTATTAGTCTCAATTAGGTCCTCATTTTTGTAAATTAGTATCAATTAGGTCCTTTCCGTTAGTAGAGAACTCACACCGTTAAGTAGGTGCCACAACTTCTTGTTTTTTTTTAATTTTTTTAATTTTTTTAATTTTTTTTAATTTTTTTTTAAAAAACATTTATGCCACGTGTCACTTCGGTAATGTGTCACGTGTCAATCTAATATGGTGACACATGTCAAATTAATGTATGAATCTCAATTTGATCCTCAAATTTGTTAATTTGATTTGATTTCAATTCCAAAATTTTTTAAAATAATTTTAATTTCATGTGCTCCAAATTTAGAACAAATTTAATTTTTTTTATAAATGTAATGATGATACTTTTATTACAAGTGATATTTCTATTACATATTTTTAACAACATTTAATTTATTTAAATTTATATTTTACATTAAACTTTATTTAAATTTTATTTTAAAATTATAAATATATAGATTAAGAAATTTATATTCGAAATATTTGTATAATATTCAATATCAACAATATTTTAGAGTTAGCTTAAAAATAACAATTTTATAAATTCAAATTTAAAATTTTAAAATAATTTTATAAAAAATGAAAATGAATATATTTAAAATTTTAATATTAAATATAATTAGTATTATTAAAATATTTAATAAAAATATCTATTTTAATAAAAATAATCATAACATTATATAAAAGTAAAATTTGGTCTAAATTTGGAGTGCCTGAAATTGAAATTTTTTTAAAAACATTGGGACTCAAATCAAATCAATTTAACAAATATGAGGACCAAATTGAGATTCATACATTAATTTAACACGTGTCACCATATTAGATTGACATGTGGCACACTACAGAAGTGACACGTGACATAAATTTTTTAAAAAAAAATTCAAAAAAAATTCAAAAATTCAAAAAAAACGAGGAGCTGACACGTGGCACCTCCTTAACGTGTTAGTCATCTAGTAACGAAAATGACCTAATTGATACTAATTTACAAAAATGAGGACCTAATTGAGACTAATAAAAATATGATGACCAAATTAAAATTCTGCGACAAAAACGAGGACGAACAAAGTATTTTAACCTAAATTATAATAATCAATAAGATGTATCATATCCTTGCAATAATATAAAATATTATTATTTACATCTTATCCATGTACTATTTTTTTTAAATCTTCATCTATATCAACACCGTACGCATATCATGTATATATAGCAAATTCCTAACCAACAATAACTAAGTTAACCGAATTAGTAAAATATTATTTTAATACTTTATTATACGAATATTGAACACTTAAATGGTTTCAAACATACATAATTCTTTTTCTATACACCAGCGTAACACAGGCCTATTGTACTGCGCATGTATGTATACATTTTTTAAATATGTGTGATATTATAGGTAATAATATTATAATGTTATTAAGTTAATATATATATATATATATATATATATTAAAATTATATTTATTAAAAATAAAGTGAAATATATTAGAACAGATAAAAGAATAACTATTGATAAACAAAGAAAAAAAGAAGAAATAAAAACTGATTTTATAAAGAAATTGTAAAACTAACGGTCAATTTTTAGAAATTTAATAAATTATTATATTTAAAGGGATAAAATCAGTATTTTAAGAACACAAAAAAGAAAATCTCTTTTATCTACTGTTATACATATAAAACACTTAATATAAGGAGAATCGACGGCACACGAATTACAATAACTACTGTATTATAAAAGTCTTATAATTTATATTAGATATACTATAATAATTGTTAATATTTGCAACGTTTGGAAAAGGATATTCATGCACCTAAGACTCCAACGCATGAAAATAAATGTTCACCCATGGGAAGAAAATAACTCGTTTACTACTGATAATAAACTAATTCATTGCAAGCACCATGAACTAAAGAAAAGTAACTGCACTTTTGTTAAAAATCAAAACAAGTCATACCTATCAAACAAAAAAAATAACTTCTAACTCGATAAAAAAAAAAGTATCATTCACCAACATATATTATTATTTCAGAAACCACCGCTTAAAGAATAAGGTTCATTGATCATACTATAATATCACCACAATTTTCTACTATTGCCTTGCCTTTGCAAATAATCATGAACACCGTGAATGTAGAACTCATGAACTAAACTCTTTAACTTTGGCCATACACAAATTTATTATAAGAAGAAAAAAAAACACCGCATCTAAAAACTTTTCTTTTTCCATCAATTGAAAAAAAATCATATAATAGTCACAACAAAACCAAACAAAAAAAAGACACGGAAATGTCCCCAAAACTTATCACCATTGTACCAGAATCAAAAGTACTTATAACTTATAAGAAAGATGAAGAAAAACAATGTGCCAGTATATTATTCAAGTAACAAAATTGCGCAATTGCCTATACCAAAAACACGTCACCATAATTTAGAAAAGAAAACCCTAAAAGCTTAATTCACGTTCATATATTTATCCGGTCACCAGTTCACCAATTTTGATCCACAAAAAGAATAATTTTTCATACCAGATAAATTCATAACCACACTACACCAAATGAATATAACGAAAATCAGAACCACCATTATCCACAACATAACTCTAAAAGACAAACAAAGTATAAAACTAGAGGTAGCTGCTCAACCTCGATTTTCCTTGCTTAAAGTTGAATTTTCGAAAGTCCTTGTGAACCCTAATGCTTCCAAACACACTCTCTAAACAGTCTCCAAACCTTCCAATACATATTTAAAATAATAATAAATTAAATAGCACATAAATGACATGCATAGTACTTGAACCCAAGTCTTCTCACACAATAAAGTACACTCAATCACTTAAGCTAGTACTTTTTCACATCATACATGTCAGAATTAAATGTCATAAAGGCTCCCCTACCCTTATTTATTAAATAACTATTTATTTAATTATTTAAATTTCACGGGTCTTACATACCACATCTGTATACATTTCAATTTAGGTTTACTTTCATTCCCTTTTAGAATCAATTCATCATTCCCATTTAGATTCCAGCTTATCGTGTATTTATGCACTGATTCTGTAAGACCCAAGAAATTTAATTAATTAATAAATGCGGGTAGTGGGAGCCTTTATGATAATTAATGTTAGCTTGTATGACATGGAATAGTACTAGCTTAAATGGTTGAAAGTACTTGATTATGTGATGGAACTTGGGTTTGAGTCTTGTGTATGTTATTTGTGTGTTATTTAATTCATTATTATTTTAATAATAATATGCTTGATCATGATGAATGATAATATAATCCTAGATTAATAATTTGTGAGCTATTAATGGTTTTGATGTAATTGATATGAATTGCATGATATGTTGAGTAATGGTTATATTTTAATTTTGTAATTTCAAGATTCCTGTTCGGGTTTTTGGAATTTCTCCAGAAATCGGCTAGCAGTGTTAGAGATCAGCTAGGCGACACATGCGTTTTAACTATTTTCTGGACTTTTCTCCAGAAATCGCATGGCGCACGAATGGCTTGCCAAGCGACTCCACTTGCACAACCCAATTTTCTGGGTTTTTCATGAACAGCCTGGCGATGATGAATACCCGTCAAGCGACGCGAGCCAAAGTTGACTCAATTTTGCGTCTTCTAAGTTATGGACTGTTTTTGATCAGTGGAAAAGGTGTTTTAATCATGGATTGATTAAAGGGAAGAGATTAATTGTGAAATTATGAGGCAATACGAGGAAATTAGATGATTATGGTATGTACTTGTATTACTGTTTGAGAAATTTGGGGTTTTAGGGTTTAAGAATCAATTGTAGCGTGAATTGGACTGAAAGTATTTCATTTTAAGGTAATTTGATATTTGGTTGCAACTGATGGTATTATGGTTTGATGAATTGATGAAATGAGGATGATCGTGATCTTAGGGTTCTTAGGTGCAAGAGAATTCTAGAAATTTCCAGAATGTGCATGCACTGCCTGGCGACACCGTCATTGCCGCTAGGCGCCACTCATGGATCAGTGGCACTGTGCATTTTGGGCAAGCAGTGAGTTGAGAATTTCGTGTGAAGTCAATTTTGAGTATAAAAAAAGTATAATTGTGATATGCTAAATATGATGTTAAAAAAGTAAGTAATGCAAGGGGGTGAGATTAAGTGAGAATACCAAATTCTGGTTGTGTGCTGAAATAAGAGAGTCTGACAATGCAGTAGAGGTTTAAAGGTACAATAGGGATTGGCAAGGTTGAGAAACAAAATCTAATTTAGGAGCTGGATTGTTATGCAGAGTGGCTCAAAATGTACATGAGATATAGTATAGGATAAGGTATAGTGGTCATATTACTTGTACTAGGGTGAAGATTGAAGTAATACTTGGAAACAGTGACAGGTTATGGTTAGTATTAGTTGACTCTGGCTTAAGGTGGGTGTGCAAGGTTGATATTAAGTAAATAAAATTATTGAGGTACTTAGATTGGTGAACCTATATGGGTGTAAGAACATTGGTAATAAGCTAACAAGTGTGGGAATTGATACAAGTAACTTCGTGAGGGTTGCCTTGGGTTTTGTGGACTTGATTGGGGATGCAATCTTATATGTGTGCTTGAAAAAACTAGTATTGCGCGAGTATTGGTGTAGCACCTAGCGGTGATGTTTGAACCACCAAGCGATAACTATAAAACTAGAGGGGTCTTGAAGCGTGTGGTGCTTGGCGGTGAGGGTCGTCCCGCCAGGCGATACCTGTAGAGGCAATGTGTTCAGAGGCGCTTGGTGCCTAGTAGCAGAAGGGTTCCGCCAAGCGGTCTGGAACTAGCTTTCGCCTGGCGGCTCTAGAGCAACGCCAGACGATAATGCAAAGGCAGGACTGTTGTTTGCTTTGGATGTGCGTGGTCTACAAGACTTTGGTGATACCTTAAAGGTCTACTTGCCGAAGTGTTCCTTGAGTTGGGGCTCGGAATGATATCCCTTGAGTTGTGGCTTGGGATAGAGGGTAAACATATGGCATTCCTTGAGTTGTGGCTCAGAATGACATCTCTTGAGTTGTGGCTCAGGATGACGAATGAACACGAGGAATTCTTGAGTTGTGGCTCAGATTGGCGAGTGTTGTCGGTGTGGGTGTGCGAGTTGTGGCTCGTACGGATAGGTCCAGAAAGATTTCCCTCCTCGATATTTAGTTGACAAGTTTGGTAGTCTTGGGACATTACAAACTATGCTTCGTATCGGGAACTCCACCTGGCGTTACGGAGTGTGGTCCGTAGCAGTTTTCCTGCATATGTTCTAGAAGTTGTGGCTTGTAGGTGTGGCAGCAAAGGTTATCTTGGGGTATTCATCTAAAGACGTAGAACATGGATAACATGGTGGTGGCCATGTGGCATTGAATCAAAGGATAGAGTTCTTTTGATGAGTGTATGTTTATATCTTGTTGAATTATTATATGTTTTATGTTACCTCACCCTATCTGTTTGTGTTTGGCGATGATCGTGTAATTCATTATACAGGAACAAATGATGTTGCTTGCAAGTGATTCTAGTGAGACTTAGCATCGGAGAGGGGCTAGCTAGAAAAAGTTTTCAGGAGTGTTATAGTTATTTTTCTTTTATGGATTTTGTAAACCATGTTTTTATGGAGTTATAAACTTGGATTATTGGCTCAACTGTTATGAGTTTTATCACGAGACGATGTTTAATTGTTTAAATTTTTCCGTATTTTTGGAAATTGAAGTTATCATAAATGAAGTTTTAAACTCGTAATATTTAACCAAAACGTTACAGATTATGCATATATTTAATTTCTGCATCTACATCATTTTCATGCATACCTTTAGTTGCTTGCAATCATGCACTTAGTTTAGTTTTAATTGAATAAAAATCTGCACAATTTTTTTTTCTTAATTTCTTTATTTAATTTTAATTTTTCTCCTTTGTTTTCTTTTATTTTAATTTTAGCGAGATTTAATTACGTAAGCTACTTGGATTTGATACCAGGATTCATTAGGGGATTTTGGTTTTGTTTTAACTCCAAAAACGAATGAAAACAGTGAGTTAACAACGTCCTATTCTATAGTGGAGACTCCAAAAACAAATTTCTTTCTTGAGTCATATACCTTCAACATAACAAATTTCTTTCTTGAGTCATATACCTTCAACATATCCTCTTCATAGACACCGAAAATCCCTTCTGCACTAGTTGCCCAACACTTAATAGATTGCATTTCATTCCTGGCACATAAAACACATTTTCAATGACTATAATTTCCTTACCATCCTTCCTTATCACAACATCTCCAATTCCTGCCGCGTCAATCACATTATCATCTGCCAGTATGATTTTGCTTGATTTGCTTGTTTCAATGTTTGACATCCATTCTCCGTGTCCAGTCATATATGATTAGAGCATCCTATGTCAAGAAACTTCATTTATAGCACCAAATTCTTCCTATTAGCATCACTGGTTCTTCCTTATATTCGTACAAGGCAAGATGTGCTTCAGCATCTGATTAGCCAACTACTGCAACCTGTTGAAGTACTCTGCTACACTCTCAGATTCTTCCATGGACAGCAGTTCATACTGCCTCCTCAAATACTGCAATCTGACCTTGATTTTCTCTACATGAACCCGCTGCAGTATATCCCATGCCTCCTTTGTTTTTCTTACTTTTGAAATCTTGTCAAAATTTACTGTGTCCATACACCGATGCAAGAGACACCAAGCCTTGCAATCTTTCTTCTTATTTGTAGCTTCATCCTTCTCTTTAGTACCTTTTGTCACAGTTTCCCGGTGCTTGATAGCCAAGAATGACTTTCATTCTTATAACCCAATAGTTATAGTTTCTTCCATCAAGAATTGGTGGATTTGAGAAAAAAATTTCCACTACCATTGCCAGCCATTCTCCATAATTTTTCAGGATCTCAACACTCCTCATGATACCACTTATTGGTAGAGGAAGGGAGAAAACATTCTCTCTAACATGTAAGAATATCTCACACTCTGATATGCACAGTATGTGTTTATATAAATGTTTATGAGAGTAGGTATATTATCGAATTAACAACTTACATAAGAAAAGAAACAATCCTATCTCATAGAAGAATAACAGAAAACTGAATTAAAACGGTAATATTCCTATACTTGAATTAATACAATGACTGCATAATTCTATACCAGATCTGAGGCAGTCACCAAGTTCAGTATGTGCTCCTCACACAGTCGGACACCTGCTACTATCATTCCCTTGTTCAAAAATCTAGCCATCTAGACAGCACCATTTCACTGTACATATTTCCACTACACAAGACAAAGTGCATTTTGGCACAAACAAAGGAAGGAGGTGTATTAATATGTCACAACAGTACTATTAGACCACTAATTTTATACATACTATATTGGATTCAAAATATGTGAAATTGGTTTCTGGATATTTATGTATTATCCATGCCCAAACTTTTATTTCAGGTAAAGTAAGGATCTCCTCTTTAACAGTTTTCCACTTGGAATTTATATTATTTCTTTGTTTTCAAATTGTCTGTACGATTGTCATTAACATGCTCTTCTATATAACCAAAACACACACACACACACACATATATATATATATATATATTATATTACTGTGCTGATAAAATTATAGCATGCTTTCAACATATATATGTTGTCTGTATAAAGTAAAAAATTCCAATATTTGTATTTTTTTTTATTGAATAAAAACTCTTTTTAATGATAAGCGGTTAGAAATAACTTGTCCATGGTTTTATATTATGTCGAACAGCTAGATTTATGGTTTTCTTTTTTTATCTCACTAGACCTTTTCATACAATTATTTACTATTACAAAATATCGTGAAACTACGATGAAAGGGCTGGAAAGAAATTTGCTTAACAAAAGTGGTACTAAGTTCATTCAAATTGTAAATAGATTATACACTTTAATGGAAACCACCTCATGAGGGAATTTGGTTGTCTTCTACCATGAATCTAATACATAAGCTTAGAAGCATTTCTACGAGTTGCATTCAAAGTTTAGTTGCATAATCTAATACATGCAGGTGTAGACATTTTGGTATCCGCACACAGAATAAGTATACATAATTTTATTGGCTGCAATTCAGGTCTAGCCACTAATATTAGTGGTGACAGATAATAGCAGTACACATGATTCACCTAAATTAAGTACATGAACATGTCTTGTATTATTTTCCTATCTTCTACTCTTGCACACACATGCATATCATAACTAAAAGTAATTTTTATGACTCGTATGAAATAATAGAACTAAAAAACGAGGCTACAACACAATATTTCAGGCACGGTGAACTTTTATGCATCAGTATCTTCCTTTCTTTATGGTGATGGTGGTGTTGGGGTATATCCTCCACCACCAGGATATAATGTACGATATGCTGGTGGTAATTTAGATTGGAATAGTTTTCTCCCTGCAACGTATAAAAGGCGAATATATAAATAATTGAGTGAAAGTGAAAGAAGAAAATGAGTAAGGATTGTGAAACTAACAGCAACATACCGAGTTTAATAGCAGGTTGGTCAGCACTTGCCACCATAGAGAACATGAGTAAAAGTAGTGCTGCAACAGCAACAAATGTCATGAATTTAGAGGCACCGTAGATGGCCATTTTAGAAAAATATATCTGTGTAGCTTATTGCAAGTTTGAGGATGGAAGTTTATGACTTAAGGAGTTGATATTTATAGAGATGAAGACAGTGATGATCTCTTAGAAACGTGATCATCCCGTCTCTGACAATTTCTTCACCTAACCCTAATTATACCTCATATGTCTCGATGTTATATTACATGAAAATTTTTAATTAAAAATTAATTTAAAAATTTAAAAATAGTTAGCCACTTATATATAAATTTACAAAATTAAAATGTATTAATAATTAAAATAATTATTATTATAAATAAAAAATTATAATTAGTTACCGATTATTTAAAGATTAATTTAAAAATTAAGTTAATGTAATAAATAAAATTTAAATAACTAATTTTTAAAATCATTTTTTTTTGTCTAAAATATAATAATTGATGTTAAAGATCAATTTAATAAATAATTATAAATTTTTATTTACAATATTAATTATTTTAATAATTAATTATTTTTTATTTTGTAAATTAGTTTTTAAATTAATTATTATAATTATTAATTATTATTAATCAGTACAATTAATCTCTAAAATTTATTGTTGTTTAAAAGTTACATCGCGATAGATTAATAGTTATAACTGATTATATAATTCAGCAACTTGTAACGTGGCTCCTCCATAGAATTGGACAAAGATAATTAATAATACAGACAGATAATTAATAATACAGACAGAGCAACAGGTGGAAAAAAAGCAGAAAGACTAAGTCAATATTGATCTATTATTACATGTAGGGACGTCGTTGGGATAGGTAATGTATGAATAATATTTTATTTTATTTTATTCGTTGTATCAATATTTATCTTGTATTAGTATTTGTGCGGTTATTCGTTATATGGGTATCCACATAATTTTTTTGATATCCATAAATATCTGTGGGTATTTATAAAAGAAAAATTAATATTTAATAAGAAATTTTAACCATAAAATTTAAATAAAACTACAATGTATAATTTTTATAAATTTTAAACAAAGTGAAAATAACTCATTTAAATAGTGTTGAATGACAATTTATAAATAAATAAAGATTTTTTAAAATCAATTGATAAAAAATAATTCATTCAAAATTAATATGTTAATATTTTAATACTTTTTTTAAAATTTAAATTATAGTATAGCGGGTATGAATATCAATGGGTACAAATACTATGACACTTGTACTCGTCCCGTTAATATGCGGGTATAAAAATGCCCATACCCGTTACCCGGGAGTATCCATTTAAAATATCCATTTCTTATTCGTTGCGAATTTTATGCGCAGATACTCACGGGTATGAATTTTTTTGGCATCCCTAGTTCCATGTGAACTTGAAGTCAAAAATATGATGGTAAAAATACTTCCTTTATAGATGTAAAACTCTCTTTTTCTGCCCTAAAATTTAAAGGGCCTAGCCCCATCTGTTGGGTTTAAGGACTGACCCATAGGGTGTCCAAAACCCCTAAATCAGCATTTACTTAATTTTGTGAACTTCTTAAAGTTTCCTAATTTTTAAACATTGAAAGTTTTATCATAAAAGAAAATTAAAAAAAATTTAAAAAAAAAGAAAAGCGGGTCGGCCTGTGGGCCAACGTATATGCGGGGCGGGCCAGAGTATGCGGCTCGCATAAAATGTGCGGGGCGGGGCGGGCCTTAACGGGGCGGGTCGGCCCGCATTGCCACCCCTAATTTTTATGGTATGTTTTTATGGCTTTGGTGTTTGAATCAGATTTATTGGTCGTATGAAATTGTATGGGGGTGTGTATGCTTGGTTGAAACAGGTGTTGCATGTGCAAATAGGCGAGAAACCTGCTAATCTCACCTAAGTGAGTGATTCTTGCCTAAGTGAGAGTAGCAGGAACTCACCCCTAGTTGCAGCACGAGTTGTCGCCTAGGCGACTAACTGTGTTTTTGAGCGAGAAGTGGTCTCGCTTAGGCGAGACACTTTCGCTTGAGCGAGAACTCACTGGAACCTTGCAGTACTCACTGTCGAGCTCTCGCCTAGGCAAGAAGGGCTCGCTTGAGCGAAAGGACCCCTTTTGCTTGAGCGATGACCCTTTAGCTTGGGCGAAACTCGGGCATGAGGCGCTGTGTTGGCTGCTAATGTTCCATGATGGTTTTCTTTAATTTTCCCTTGGTCAATGTATGTGATCATGTCTGTTTGTATGCTTTAATGAGACTAAAAATATTAATGTATAAAACATGATTTGAATGTCTACTGCTTTGTTTGATTATAACCCGTTTTATCATTTGTTTGCTCGATAACATGTTAAAATATTTTACTCTAGCTCACCCTTATATGTGTTTGTGTTTTGTTTGGTTTTTCCTTTTGCAATAATCACCAATACTATTGGTGCAAGTAGATGTGGAAACTCCTAAAGGTTCTCAGGGTGGTGACGATGCTGTAGTGTAGGGTGGTTCCCGTGCATCTGGGTTGTGGCTCATTGTTGAGTCCTTTTTGAAGAACTCTGTCTTTAGCTTTAAATTCTTTACTCTATGAGCAGTCTTTTGCACAACAATAATACTCTTATGTTTTGTTTATGGCATGCTTAAGTTTCCTTTCTAGTGTATCCATGGATGATTGTAATGGTGAATACTTTTATATACTGTTGATCTGATTACTCTTGTATTATTATAATTATGTGATGTTTTATTAGGTAGATTTATTATAATAGAAATGAGATGTAACTTTGTACATAAATGAAATTTAGATTGATCAATATCATTATAATATTAAAATAAAAATAGTCTAATAAAATGAAATAAGAATCGATAGTAAAATATTATTGTAATAGACACCTGAAATTTCATAAAATATTTAAAAACACCAATAAATTTTGGTTTATATCTATAATATAAAGTTTTTTCGCATGTTAATATAATAATCACCAAACAAATGTAAAATAAATAAAAATAAACTTAGTAATTAATATAAACAATACTAATACAGTATACACAATACAAATAATATTAAAGTGAGTGTAATATTTAGAAATGGAAGCATTTCAGTTTCAGATAATAGTCTAAAACGAAAAAAAATTAAAAAAAAATTGTAAAAGATTATAGTAAATGATAAACTTCAACAATAAATTGCTACTCTTATATTAAAAATTAAAATAAAATACAATAAAATTAGAAATACAAATAGATTGCATAGAAACAAAGTTGGTTCCGTATAAGAAGAGTAGATGACTGATATGGACATGACACCTTTTTTTGTATTTAATAAAAGTTTTTTATTGAATCTTTTATTGAAAACAAGGGAGTGCACTTTTTTTATAACACCCCTTTTATTTTATGTTTCAGTGTCCCCCACAAACACCGTTTTGTATTCCAGTGCCCACACCCAGAGCCTCCCCCAAGTTATAACGAAAAGGCAGTGCCTAAATACAATAGAAAAAGGTGTCCTGTCCATATCAGTCATCTACCCTTCTTATATGGAACCAACTTTGTTTTTATTAATAAAAGTTTTTATTGAATCTTTTACTTTTCTATAACACCCCTTTTATTTTATGTTTCAGTGTCCCCCACAAACACCGTTTTGTATTCCAGTGCCCACACCCAGAGCCTCCCCAGCAATGTTAGTGTCTGCAACTCAATACACCCTAACTCCTCATCTCAAGCATCTCTCCACTTCGCAAGGTAAGTTGTTGTCAGTCGGGATCGAACTCCAGACCTGACCTTTAACACCCTGACGAACCAGAAGATATCACCAACTGTGGCCAGGAGGTGTTATAAAAATGATAATTTTTTTACTGTCATATTGTTTAAATATCGACACATGATAAGTTGTTTAAAGGATATAATGACAAGATTTTTTTTAAATATATACTCTATTCAACGAAAATTATTTTTAAATTTAATTAAAATGTTAAAATCCAAAATAAATCAAAAATACAAAAATTATAAAAACATAAGATATGGAACTATCAAAATTATGAAATACAAAATCACAAGATTATAAGATTAAAAATTACAAATTTTCAAAAATTAAAAAATTATAAGTTATAAAATTATAAAAGTATATAAAAGTATACAAATGTAAAATTATAAAATTAAATGTTTACAAAATAATTAAATTATGAAATTGAAATTTTTTTAACTTTCAATTTTTTTATAATATTATAATTTTACATTTCTGAATTTTACAATTATATTTTTTATTTTTAAATTTTTTTTTTATTTTGTATTTTATAATTTTATAATGTTAATTAAATTTAAAATAATTTTCGCTAAATATTGTAAATCTATGAAGATATCGTTATTATGGTATTTTGTAAAATACTATGTGGTGACATTTAAGCATAGTGATAATCTAAAATAACTACTACATCATATAGTTAACTGGTACATTGTGAGGACCCAACTAAAAGTTTTAAAATATTGAAACTTGATACACTACAAAATCTTAATAGAGACTCAATTGAAAGTTTCTGAAACATAATTAAGTCTAAAGATATTTCTAACACCTCTCAAGATGGACATAAAAATTATGAAAGTTCAAATTAAAAGTAACGTTTGGAAGATAATAAGATCAAGAAACTTAGTAATATTCTTTTTCAATGAAAAATTTGAGAAACATCGAAGAAAAGATAAAAACGGAAGATTGTGAAAGATGTTTAATCTAATACTCTGTGAGTATTTGATAAAATCCAAGTAAAAAAATTGAAGAAAATCTTTTATTAAAAATATGAAAATTGAGATATTCTACCAGAGTAAAATATGCTTAAATATAAAAAAAAGTAAATAACAGAAAATAATAATAGATAACCTAACATAATAAACTTAAAAAAATTATAACAAATACTTGAAATATTATAAAATATTTAAAAACATCAATAAATTTGGGTTAATACCTATAATATAATTTTTTTCATATGTGAATATTAAAATCATCAAAAAGAATGTAAAATGAATAAAATTAAACTTAGAAATTAATATGAACAATACTAGTACAGTATACACAATATCAATAATGAAAAATGTCCACTAACAAAGTTTTTTTGACAAAATTTGATAAATTACTAAATAAAGTAAAAAAATAGTATTTTTATTGCTTTTTTTATTAAAAAATAAAAAATTAATCTATTTCAATCCGAAAGTTTGTTAATTTTATCAAAAAAATTTGTTAAAACCTCATTTTCCATAAATAATATTAAAGAGAGTATAATATTTAGAAAACGAAGCTTTCAGATGTTAGTCTAAAACGAAAAATAATTTAAAAAATCGAAAAAAAAATATAGTAAAAGATAAACTTCAACACTAAATTGCTATTGTTATATTAAAAATTAAAAAATAAAACAATGCAATAAAATTAGAAATAGAAATAGATAGCATAAAAACAAAGTTGGTTCGTATAGGAAGGGTAATCACTGATATAGACATGACACCTTTCTCTATTCTATTTTGGCACTGTCTTTTCCTCACAACTTGGCGTAGACTCTGAGTAAACGATGTGGGGGGCACTGGAATCCAAATCATGCAACAACTAAACAAGCGTACAGTTTAATCAAAGACAAAAAAGTGCACTTTAAAATTAGAAAAGTTTTCCAAATTTAGTTTTTTCTTTAGAAATACTCCGACAACACTCATTATTGACAAAATCATCAAGAAAATTTTCTATAATGATTCATAATATATAGAACTATATACTTTTTCCCAGGTCATAATTCGGGTTCAGGGCAGAATTGTGAACCTGGATTTACTCTCACCTCGCTAAAAACACGGTTGGATTTAGTCTCATCTGAAATCATAGATAACCTGTAGCACTAAAATGCATACATGATAGCCTCTCATAGACAAGGACTGTGTATGTTGAAACAATCAACCAAAAAGTGGACAAGTGAAGTCAAGTTGACTGATTCCAAAAGAAAGTCCCTTCACCTCACATGCATTTCAGTTATATTATAAATATCTGAATCTTCATTCAGTTCAACATAACACTTGCCCAACATACTTGTGCAACACTGTCTACTTTACTCATCATGACCCTATTGAGACTCATTTTGCTCTTATGTTTCGTATTTACTCATTTCCATCACATCCTATGTGACAGTAACACAGACAGAGAAGCCCTTCTTTCTTTCAAATCTCAAGTCACTGACCCTAAAAATGCTCTCTCTGCCTGGTCCACAAACTCCAATCACTGCAACTGGTACGGTGTCACATGCTCCAAACTTGGAAACAGGGTCCAATCTCTGAATCTACCAGGACTTTCCCTCTCTGGCAAACTGCCCCCTCACCTTTCCAACCTCACTTTCCTACACTCACTTGACCTTTCCAACAACACTTTTCATGGCCAAATTCCCACACACTTTGCCCATCTCTCACTTCTCAATGTCATTCACTTATCATCCAACAATCTCAGTGGTACAATTCCGTCACAACTGGGTTATCTCCACCGTCTACAAATTTTAGATTTTTCTGTCAATAATCTCACAGGTCAGATTCCTCCATCATTTGCCAATCTCTCTTCTCTTAAGAATCTTTCCTTGGCAAGGAACCGTTTGGAGGGGGACATTCCAACTGAACTTGGTAATCTCCACAATCTTTCCTTTCTTCAAATCTCAGAGAACAATTTCTCTGGCAAGTTTCCCACTTCTATCTTCAACATCTCTTCCTTAGTCTTTTTATCCGTCACAAAGAACAATCTTACGGGTGAGTTACCACAAAATTTTGGCCTTTTTCTTCCAAATTTAAAGTATCTACACCTGGCAACTAATATGTTTGAAGGGGTAATTCCGAATTCCATATCCAATGCCTCACAACTTCAAGAGATTGACCTTGCCAACAATAAATTTACTGGACCCATACCTCTATTCTACAACTTAAAAAACCTTACCCGCCTCGTTCTTGGTCATAATTATCTCTCTTCCTCAACGTTGTTAAATTTTCAGTTCTTTGATAGCCTTAGAAACTCGACCAAGTTGCAGGAACTCCGGATCCATGAAAACCATTTGGCTGGGGAGCTTCCAAGCTCTGTTGCTAATCTTTCCCGGAATCTCGAACATTTCTGTGTTGCTAATAATTATCTTACTGGTACCATTCCCCAAGGAATGAAGAAATTCCAAAATCTCATATCCTTGTCCTTTGAAATCAATTCTTTCACTGGAGAGTTACCATCAGAAATAGGAGCACTCAATAATCTACAGCAACTTCTTATATACAGCAACAGATTGTCTGGGGACATTCCAGACATTTTTGGCAATCTCACAAATCTCTTTATCCTTGCAATGGGAAATAACCAATTCTCGGGTACAATTCACCAAAGTATTGGACAATGCAAGAGATTAACTTTTCTTGACTTGCGACTGAATAGACTTGGTGGGACCGTACCAAATGAGATTTTTCAGCTTTCTAGCTTAAGAATGTTGAATTTAGCAGGAAACTCTCTGCAGGGTCCGTTACCTCCTATGGTGGGAACCATGAAACAGCTTGAGACCATGCATATTTCTGACAACCAGTTGTCAGGGAACATTCCTGAGCAAATAGAGAACTGTTTGAGCTTGAAGTGGGTAACGATGGCAAGAAACAGATTGAATGGTTCGATCCCAACAAAAATTGGGAATTTAGCATCCCTTGAGACTTTGGATTTATCATTAAACAGTCTCACTGGTCCTATTCCTCAAAGTTTAGAAAAGCTCGAGTATATGCAGAAATTAAATTTGTCTTTCAACCATTTGGAAGGGGAGGTTCCTAC
>Ga0214545_1005145_pt1 | contig 23942 bp, 8 predicted proteins | sample CNSS4metaG_FD_160064 | JGI IMG/M metagenome (GOLD analysis project Ga0214545, IMG submission 160064) | Root nodule microbial communities from cowpea collected in UCLA plant growth center, Los Angeles, California, USA - CNSS4 | ecosystem: Host-associated > Plants > Roots > Nodule | place: USA...
TAAGACATTGATACCCAACAAAATTTGACTATTTCATATCCACAATTTATGAAAACATTAGGAAAATAAATAAATAAAAGATTAGGAAATAACGTTTAGGATTAAACATATTATTTTAATATGAAAATTTTTTACAACCTTTAACATGAAAAAAAAATGGCACAACATATTCATACAATGTCAAAACATGATATCTCTCACTTATTCATGCAACAATGTTCACAACCCAAAGCAATCAACAAAACCTTAATTATAAAACTGATGAACCCCAAAAAGCATGACAGTAATGTTTTTTTCTTTATATCAAAAGAAATACTGAAAACATCAAATTCAACCAAGATAAAAAACACATCTCGAGAAATATTGCATAACACAATAAAAAATTAATTTTGCAAACCTGGACGGGAGATCAGACTTACAATAGTTGCGTTGGAACACTAAGAAGCACGTGGGCGTGGCAATCGAAGTGAGTGGATTTTTTATCTGGGAGGGTTAAAAGAGAATGCGTGCTTAGAGTGAGAGAGGTCTCCAGAAACTTTTAAGAGAGAAAAAATTAATTTCTTCTTCTTTTTCTGATGGGTTTGTATACACAATATTATAAATCTAATGTAATCTCGTAATAAAGCACAAAATCAAACGTGATCAGCAAAATTAATTTTAATTAGTAAAAGATATATTGTTTTGAATTATATTACTACTTTCTCTATCTAAAAAAAAAAGGTGTCATACAATCAGAGCACAAAATCAAACGTGATCAGGACAGATTAATTATAGTTACAAAAAAAGATCTTCTTGAGAAAAATATTAATATTTTCCTCATCTGAAAAAAGGAGGTGTCATAAAAATCAGAGCACAAAATCATAGTAAATAATTCTAAATATTAGAGCATATTATGTTTCTAATTATTAGACTAACTTCTTAATCTGGAGCAGAAACGACAAAGCATAGAATGGGGGTGCGAAAACTAAATTTTGGACTACCATTAGTTGCAAGAAAAACGGTGTGTGTGTATAGAGTATTTTGGGCTAAAATATAAACAAAAGCCTCAAAAGAAAATACATACAAGATTAAAACAAAGTTTTTTTTCTTTTTATTTATTTATTTATTATTATTATTATTCTGTTATTATTATTATTTAGACAAAGCAAAAAAACCAAAGAGAAAACTTATTTATTTTTTTTTATTTTTTATTATTTTTTTTTTACCTTTTTTTGAAAAAAACAAATTATTATTATTTACTATTATTTATTTAGTCGGACGAAATTGAATGTTGACAGTGTGCATATGTGTGCATAAGATTTTTTTTTTCTATTCCACTTTTCTTGTATTCTCTTTTTAGTTCTAACTGTTGCTAATGCTAAACAAGTTCTTAATAATCGGTATCTATTTATTCTTCTTAATTAAAAAGCGTAAATAAGGTAACTCTCATTGTCGTAGAGAAGAACAAACAGTTATATATTGAAAATCTTTCAAGAAGTTTTTCGTAGGACCATCCATCCTTTTAAAGTCTTCTATTTTCATTGGTCAATTGTTGGAGAAGGGATTTTCAAAGAACATGGTTAATGATTTCTTAGATATTTATAACACCGCAAACAGAATGGTTATTAAAGCCCCTTTGGTCTGGACAAAATTTTCTTTCAATAAGTCTAAACACTATTCAATCTCAATGTTTTTCTGCTGCTGTGTTGATACTATGACTAAGAATGAAAGACTTAAGGAGTTGAGAAAATCTTTGAATGTAGTTGATTTTCATTTGTAAACTTTTGAATCAAGTGGAAGTGTTAAAAATGTGATTCAAATAGTCGTAAGTTATATGTTGTCACTCTAGTTAGTTTTGTAATTTTTTTAGTAGCTACTATGGATGTGTTAAAAAAATTTGTATCTGTATATAAAATTCGCAACGGGTAGAAGATGAATATTGTAAATGGATATTCACGAGTATTTGGTACAGGTATTTTTTACACTCACATGTTATAGGGAAGGGTAAAGGAATTATATTATCCGTACCCATACCCATTATACTCTAAGTTAAATTAAAAAAAATTCAAAAAACATGATTAAAATATTAACGCACTAATTTTGAATAAGTTATTTTTTATCAGTTGGTTTTACCAAATCTTTATATTTTTGTAAACTGTCATTCAATACTATTTAAATAAATTATTTAGACTTTGTTTAAAATTTATGGATGTTATGTATTATATTTTATTTGAATTTATGGTTAAAAATATGTTGTTAAATATATATTTTTTGTAAATACCTACGAGTACCCATTGATATCCGTAGATATTACAAAAATATGCACGTACCGCATAACGGATATCTTTACGGATATGGGAAAATATACGGGTTGAATATTTATCCAGTGGGTAAGGTATGGGAAAGGGAAAACTATTACTCGTACCCTACTCGTCCCATTGACATCCCTACTAACTATTGTTTTATTTAAAATATTGTAATTGCTTTATGATGGAAGTATTTGTATGCATTATTGTACATTGTGTGCATCAATAAAATAAGTTTTTCTCTTTTTAATCCACTCTTCTTGTGTTCTCTTTTTAGTTCTAATAAATTGTTATCTAGAGCCAGGTTCTATGGGACCGACTGCTGCAAATTTTTTCGTAAGTAATCTTCTTGTTCTTGATGGAAAGAACTGTGATTACTGACGTGTACAAATGAAAGTAAATATCGATCACCAGGATGTCGTAGAAATTGTCGAAGAAGGGTACCCTATGCTTAAGGAAGATTCCATGGATGCGTAGAAGGCACTTTACAGAGAACATAAGAAGAAAGATTGTAAAGCAATCTTCTTGATCCATCAATATGTTGATCAACATGTTGATGAGGTGCATTTCGAAAAGATTGTAGAGGCTACAACTTCACAAGAGGTGTGGAAAATATTGGAGAAATGCAAGGTAGGTGCTCAACAATTAAAGAAACTGAAGTTACAAACAATGAGGAATTGTGGAGAGGTAAATGGGGGATAATGAGAAGGTCGCTGAATTCTTCAACAAAATCATTACACACACAATGCTACGAAGAATTGTGGAGAGAAAATTTCAGATCAAACAATTGTAGAAAAAATCCTGAGAACTCTCATTCCCAAGTTTGATCATATTGTTGTAGCCACTAAAGAATCTTAGAGGCTTGAAGATTTAAAGGTAGAAGAACTTAAAGGTTCTCCTGAGGCACATGAACAAAGACTGTTTGAAAGATGGTGAGAGAAGCCTAGTGATCATCAACCACTACATGCATACTCTTTAGGAAAAGGAAGCTACAGAGACAATTTTAGAGGTTGTGGTTGAGGACGTGGTAGACATTTGAGAGGTGGCTATGGTAGAAATAATCAAGATCAAGAAAAGATTGATTCAGATCAATTTGAAAGACTAAATAGGAAAGGGAGTTCCAGTAATTGGCAAGGTAAAAAGAAAAAAAGCTGTTGATAGAAAGAAAGTTAAATGCTTTAAATTTAATCGCATTGGTCATTTCTCCATAGAATGTATGGCTGCACCAAGTCATACAGATAATAAGGAAAGACCATCACATGAAGCACACATGATTAAAGAAGAAAAGCTTGATAATGACAATTCTGAAGAACCTCTATTATTGATGATGGTTACCGACCCAGATTTACACAACAATGAAAATTGGTATTTAGACTTTGGGTACTCAAACCATATGATAAGCCGTTTTGATTGGCTCGTTAATTGTGATGAAAAGAAGAAAAGCATTGTAGGATTTTCTGATAATAGAGTCATTCAGGCTGAAGGAACCGAAAATGTGTTAGTAACATAACAAGATGGAAGACAAGTTGTAATTTCTGATGTGCTCATGTTCCTGATATGAAGAGCAATTTAATTAGCATTGGTCAACTATTGGAGAAGGGATTTTCAATGAACATGGTTAATGGTTTCTAGGAGATTTATGACACCACAAACATAATGGTTATTAAAGTCCATTTGTCCTGGAACAGGACTTTCAAGGTAAGTCTAAACACCATTCAATCTCAATGTTTTTTTGCTGTTGCGTTGATATTATGACTAAGATTGAAAAACTTGGAGCTGAGAAAATATTTGGATGTAGTTGATTTTAGTTTGTAAACTTTTGAATCAAGTGTTGGTGTTAAAAATGTGATTCAAATAGTTGTAGGTTATATGTAATTACTTTAGTTAGTTTGACAGTTTTATTAGTAACTACTGTTTTATTTAAAATATTGTAATTGCTCTATGATGTAAGTATCTGTGTGTATTAATGACCATTTTTGTGCATCAATAAAATAAGTTTTTTTTTTCTCTACTCTAATTTTCTTGTATTTTCTTTTTAATTCTAACTTGTTCATGCTAAAAAAGAATTGTGTTCTTCCTAATCAGTATCAATTTATTCTTCTTAATTAAAAAGTTTAAATAATGTAGTTCCTCATTGTCATAAAGAAAAAGAAGCAGCTATATAATGAAAACCTTTCAAGAAGTGTTTCACAGGGTCATCCTTTTAAAGTCTTCTATTTTCATGTTTGGTATGAATTGTTTAAGAAAACTTTTATTAAAACTGTTTGTAACTATATCATGATCATGTTTGTAGGAATTGTTTAAACATATTAATTACATTCTTAACATTCTTACTTATTATGATTTACAGATTCTTAAGAAATATAATTCCTAACAATGAAAACGATTAAACATACCTTTTATTGAATAAGATCTCAGAATAAACAACAATTGAGTGCATAAGTTGTTAGTACATAGTAAGATGGTTTGCAGACGATAAAATAATGTGCCCCACTAATTCTACTTTGCACTTGTTCTTAGGTTTCTTGAAGGTCAAGAGCTTTTAAACCCTCGCACTACTAAAGAGAAAAAAATACTAAAAGATAATAGATAATTTGATAGATTGAAAATTTACTTTAAGTACATTTTTTAGTATAATCTACATTTGTGGCTAAACAGAAAATTAAGGTTGTCATATGAGCTTTTCATTTTAGCATAAACTACTTGAACAAACAACCAAGACAGTCCATTCGGGCTGATAGAATAGATGGGTTGGCCCGGACCTACAGACAAAACAGGACAACCTAGGCCTACAATCTAGAAAGGCAGACCTGAACCCCTGGATAAGAGGGGCCAACTCGAGCCCACAAACGACATAGTTCAACCTGGGTTCATCCGACCTGAATTGACGGTCGATATGGGTAGGCATGGGCCCACGTTCAAGATGGGCCGACCCTTGACTATGACAGGCTAGTTTGGGCCCACGGATGAGACAGGTTGTCTCAGACCCACGGACGAGACAGGTTGTCTCGGACCTACGGACAAGACAGATTGTCTCGAACCCACAAACAAGACAGGATGACCGTGGCTGACAATTGAAACAAGCTGGCTAGGGCCCACGATTGAGACGAGTTGGCCCAGGACAAAGGTTGGGATGGAGCGGTCCGGAATAAAGTTTGAGATGGACAAGCTCATGGCAGAGCTCGAGACTAGCCGGTTCAGGCTGATCATTGAGATGGTTGGACTAAGATCGATTCTCGAGACAAACCGACCTAAACCGAATGTTTCATTTGTAAAAAGGAAGCCCATGGACTAGCCTGATCCACAAGACTTTTGTGAACCTTTTGGCCATTATAACTTTTTAATTTGGGACTCTTTGGTCTTGTGGTCTTTTTGGCTCAACTTACATGGGTCATGACCAAATCCACATCTCTAGGTGTAAGGCTGAGGTAGAGTGTCCCCGAACCTTTCTTCTTTCAGATTAGTATATATCGATGCTATGAGATGTGTTTCTATCTCAATAATATGTGTGCTCTCTTTAAATCAACTTTTTATCTGCTTATCAAAACTCAAGCATTCAGAAGTGCTACAGAGGTATCATTGTAAAAACGATGCTATCAGTGGAAGTATTCAATTTTTAGTAACCTTGTAAATAATAGCCGATAAATTAACATTTTAATAATACAAAATGAAAAAATAATGTAAATTGTTATAACCATATCTGCATTGTGTTTATAACACGGTCCTGCATCAAGTTCAATTAAATAAAATATAATGTCATCAATTGTAACTTCATATACCTTCATGAGAGTTTTGGGTCTGGACTTGGTGGCTGATATAATTTGGCATGAACATTCTTGCTCGCACAGATGCAGCAATAATAATTCACAACTCATTCCAAACTTACATCATTTTACCATAGCAGACCAATTTCATGAAGCACAATACCAGGTAAAACGTAGCGAATAAAGAAAAAAGCTCATGTTCTTCCATATAAAAACTGAAGCAGAATCATACATCCTGGAGTTTATCAACATTAGTTTGAGCTAAAATGCACACAACCAAACCGTGGCAGTTTTTATTGACATAATACAAGCATGCTATTGACAGCCACCGAAACCAAACCACGAGAGAGATGAAATATAACGTGCTTTCACCATTCCAACAAACATTCATGTTTCAGATTTGTGTACAGGGTTCTTTACGTAACCACCACCTAAATTGATTTTTTGTGTTCAAGGTTGCGAGTACCCCAAGCAGCAGAATAAGTAGTAATAGCAGAGGCAGTCACACTCAAAGATCGATTTGCAAAATCAAGGCTCTTTCTAGTTCCCAGCCACAAGGTATAAAGGAATCCAACCCATCCTGGATAACATTATTTTCATGTGCAGGCAATATATAGGGTCAGCTCACACAAGTAGGACATAATAAAAGGTCAAATTCATAAAATTCTCTATTGTCGAGAAGGTAAAACAAGGTGTGAGAGGAACCAAATCTGTTAGCATCTTAAAGTTAGAGATGCCATAGGCTCTACAGTGGCTAGCATCTGTACATTACAAGTCCATAATTTAGTTTAATACTTAACCCTGCTTGGATAATTTTCTCTATAAGGTAAAATAATTAAGTTTCTTCAATAAGCTAAAATGAACTTGTACACTCAAGCTTTTGTATAAGATAAGAAAGTTTCTAAATCAGTGTATATGTGGATTAGCTTATAGGATATGTTCACTTCATTTCACCTTTTTATGGAGAAGTTTATCAAAAGTAGACATCAAATTGAGATAAAAAGGCGTTTATAAGGCATTTCTTGTCTAAAGCATCTATCTGGTTGGCAAGTGCACGACATTCAAATAATAGGCATGCACCATTTCCGCAAGGTTGTTCAGTAGGAGATCTTTTCCAAGAAAATATGGCTAGTATCAATACAATTTCATGCAAATGTTCAAAATTCAATATATCATCTATATGAATACAGTGATTAGGGTAATTTGAGATGCATCAACCAACTTTAACTTGAGAGAAGTCAAATTTACTTTATCTTATTTAGAAGTTTATCCAAACAAACTCTAATGACAAGTACAGAGAATGGAACGGGGATTCCAAACAGGATGTTACCTGCAGTAATAACGATAGCCACAACAGCCCAAAAAACAACTGTGGAAATAGCAAAGATGGTCACTGATAGTGCTCCGATATATATAGCTGTCACAAAAGCAAAGGATAGAGCCAAGAACCCTCCAGCTACTGCCAAAGATATTAGAAGGGAGACAAAAATGGCATTTATAGTTGCAGCCAGAACGAAGAGCATAAAAGCAACAAGTCCTGAGAGAGCAACAAGAGCAACTGTCGCAACCTGCATCAATTTGAACCACAAATCAAAATCATTTAATATTTTTGTTTTCATATGATAAAAATGTCGTTTTTATAAATTATCTTCAATTATGTTTATCGACAATGGTGCTTAAATTTAAAAATAACAATATTTTTGAAATCATAACATAAATAAGGTTTGGAAATTAAAAGTTGCTTATGTATAAGTCTATTAAACGTAATATTTTTTTTTCTTCTTATATTTGAATTCAGAGAAAGCGTTACATTAAACTAAATCAGAAGTTTTGAAAGTAACTTTTGTTTTTCACAATATTTTTTATTTGAAATATGACACATCAAGAGTAATATATAAACCAACCTAAATTATATTTTAATAAAATAAATAAACCTACACATCTTTGCCGTAAAGTGAAACATGAAAACTTTTTTAAGATACTACTTTATTTTACTTTAATAGAAATCAGGAACGTGAAAGAAATCTTGATATCACAGATTATTGTGCTACCAAGTAGTACTAATTCGTATTTTGTACAGATATATTTGTGTTGCTCCTTGATTAGGAACTTCAAAAATAGATATCGAATAAGACATTATAAGAAATTCATAATAATTATAGGTAAAGAGAGACTGACGGAGATGAAGAGGAGGCGTCGGAGGGGAGAGGCTTGACGGAAGCAGAGAAGGAGGTGGCGAGAGTAGTTTCTAGAAGCTTCGGGGAAGAGAGGGACGAGGGTGGCATTGATCTTAGAAGGTTCGAAGATGAGACGCTGAACGACGTCGTATAAGTTCTCCTTTCTCTCCTCTTTCGCTTCTTCTTCTCCGTTTGGCTTCTCCTCCGCCATCTTCACCTTCCAGTGCTACTTGCAATTGAAATGGAACTAAACAAAGCAAAATTTCAGTCACACTTAGAGTGTACTATTCTCTCTAAATATAAAATATAAAAAGAGCTTCCACGTTTTAGTCATGGATTATTATTTTATTAATTTTTGTGACTAATTATGTGGCGACACATAAGACGCTTAGTTTTTTTAATATTTTTTAACCCATGTCAATCCTTTAATTATTTTTAATTGCTTCATCAAATATCGTCCATTCACCATCATCCAACTTTTTATGTGCAATATTAGTACGAAAAAAACGTTATTAGTTTAAAAGTTTGTAATAGATCTAAATAAAAGTCTATACATTTGGGTTTTAAAGATTTAAAATTCAAAATCACGACAAAAATTAAAACTTTGAAGAAAATAGAAACGAAGAAGGAAATCCATTCATAAAAAGGTAAGAATTTTGTGTCCTGTCTTTCTTTTCTTTTTTTTAGTTTACAGTTTTTATTTAAAATTGGTTACTTGTATACTAGATAAGATTAGTTTTTTTTATTAATCTTGGAATTTGTTCTTGTCGACTAAACTCTTAATGAGATAAACTACTCGTCTTAGAATAGAGATTTGAAATGTGTTTTTATTTTAAAAAACAAGATCAAATTTGTGGATGATATATCAAGATACCTAAAAGAGAGATGATCCCAAGTATGATGCACGCGAAAAATTCAAATAGGATAGTCTTATTTTGGATCACAAAGACTCTATCCTCACGTATAATTGAGTGTTGTTTACGTTATAAATGCTAAAGATCTTTGGTATAATCAAGATTTCATATATGCTTCAAGATATTTATTCTATCCAACAAGGTGAAAGAAACATAATTGAGTTTTTCACAAATTTAAAAATTTCATGGAAAGAATTAGAGTCCTCGAAAACCCTAACAGAAGGTAACCACAAATGTTACCTTTAATTATTCAAACATCTCGTTGGAAATCCCACATTAACTAAAAATAAGGTTAATTTAGAATATATAAGTGAATTGGAAATCCCACATTAACTAAAAATAAGGTTAATTTAGAATATATAAGTGAATGTAAACCTCTTTTTATAAATTGATTTTTGTGAAATTGAGTTAAGTTTAAAATCTACTTCATAACTTGTTTTAGTGACCTACGTAGTTGAATCTCTCCATATCAAAAATTATCAAATACCTTATATGTATAATACAAATATTATGTTATATATATAAAACCACGTTATCTTAATGACTATAACCATATATAAACCCTTTCTGGTCTACAGAGCCAATAGACAATTCTTATGTTACTTCCCGATCACGGTTTTAAAAAACACTACTCAACCAATAACACAGTGATTTTTAAAGTTGACGAGATAGTAACTGTGACCACGTACAACCACATTCATCCACGATTTCCTGCAATATTAAGAAATAAAGCAAAATAGCAAGAATATCAAATTGTTACAAGAGTTACTCAAATTCTTCGTTATCACCTTTCCATTTCTTTTAATTTAATGGTTATGGTGAGTTACTCTGACTGTAATTTAAAACCTGTTCCCATCACTACAAAAGTATTGTAAGAATTGACAGAATTCAAGTTTTGTGAGTAATACATAATGTTCATACCTTGCTTTAAATTAAATTTTGTTTTCACTTCTGCATCCTTTTAACTTCAAAAGTTTTTGAATAAGATCGGGAAAGGTAACATTCAAGATGAACTCCATGTTTTTCTGAGTGGTTTCACCATATTAGCACTCAAGATTTGTCCATTTAAATTATCAATAATAAACAATAAATACAATATAATATATACTTGATTAGTATGCTTGATTTAATATATACTGATAGTAGGTGAATGAAACAGGTTTTACCTTGATATTTCTAAGAAACATAAATCAAAATCTCCTACTATGGCAAACTAACTGTTTCATACATATCCTTCTTCTGTCAACTTTCCATAGAATTTGAACCTCAATTATTCCACTTTGCACATTACAGAGGAATTGCAACAACAAGTATTATTCCACTTTCACTTGATAAACACACAACACAATTGGTTGTAGGTGCGTTTACAAAATTAAGCACAAGACAGATGGGTCCAAGGACTGATGCATGACCATTTGACAACAAACGAATTCACACAAGCTGGTTTGGATTTTACAGAAACAGTTTCCTCTATTGGCAAAAATAACAACATTAGTGTCCTTTAATTGGATGCAGTAAATGACGCATTGAGCTATATATCTACTATGCATTTCTAAATGGCTATTTAGTTTATGAGATTTATACGATTATTCCTCAAGCCTCAAGACAATGGTTCACCAAACACCAAGTTTACGACAACTTTTCTGCAGCATTGTCCTGCAAGTTGGAATAAGCAAAAAATGATGGTCCTCAAGTTCATTTTTAAGTCTCACTGCAAGCTTTCGGACAATTGAAATACCTTTTGGGGCTTCAAGTAGGATGGACCAGCAAAAGCATTCTCCTCTCAAAAAGCAAATAAGCCATCATTTTTCTTCAGATACTGATTTATTGGATGAAGACCTCTGCCACCACCAACAGACCCAATCTAAAATTAACACAGCTTTTATTGGATACATAGACATCTTATTGGCAGCTTTAACTGACAATATCAAGACCACACATTAGCTATGCTGTGACAAACTCAGTGCACTTGTCTCTCAACCTCGCACTACTCGCTTTGATGTTGCTCATCAGCTGCTGCAATACATCAAAAAGCACCCGTCCCCTGGTCGAGGAATACTATTTTCTGCTATGTCCAGTCTTCATTTACTGTCTTCTGCTAATTTTGACTGGGAAATTTGTCCTTACCTTATACAAGGAAATCTGCAACTGGGTTTTGGTGTCTTCATTGAGGATTCTCTAGTTTCTTGGAAGTCCAAAAGCATACAACCATAAGTAGATGCTCTGCTGAAGCTGAGTAGCTGAGTATAGTCATTGGCTGAAACTGCTTTGCTAATGCTAATGAGCTAACATGGTTGTCTTATCTGCTGAAGGATAGTTAAACTTGTCTGCTTGTATTTGGTGATAGTTACGCCACAAAACATATTGAAATTGATTTTCACTCGTGAAAGGGTACAATTCGCTTAGTTCGTTAGAACTACTAATTTAGTATTTCCTTCTATACATCTGTTATTTGCATATACAAGCCTATTGTACATATCAGTCAGTCAATCAATGAGAATAATTTTCTTTCATCCTTTTCATTCTTTTGGATTCAATAACTTGCGGCCACAACCTGCCGTAGCCAAACCAGAGAATGGGACTGAAAATCTAAGTTATTGTGTATTGGAGGCAGCTGTGAGAAACGAACCAAGAAATGTCTACAAGACTGCTATTGAGATGAAAATGTTTGTGGTTATTAAGCATTCTCTTTTCTATTTCCTATTTGGTATGTTTCATATTTCTTGGTTTGGTAATAAACTACGTAATACAAACATACCATGTCTCTGTTGGCCACAAAGGCAACCACGTGGAAGAGTGGAGTTTCACTAGTCAATTCAGCTAGCTTTGATCAGTTCCAAGAGGATAGCAGGAAAATATCAGTCATTACTAGAACCCGTATCAAATTTATCCACCACAATAAAATATAGCAACTTTCATGACTTTTATTCCTAACTAAAAATAGTACTACTAGTTTAATAAGATCGGTTTTGTTGTCAATATGAATCCAGATTAAAAACGAAAGACAAAAACACATAGAAGCTGAATAATTACAGTGAAGGAAAGACATGATTTATATAACAAGCACAGAAGCTCCAAAATTGTCCTCCCGGAGCCCTTATACAATTAGAAACATACAAAGCAAAATACCAAAGCAAGATTCCTAAGAGAAAACTGAAAATGAAACTAAAAGGAAACCCAACAAGTCTAGTAATCAATCTGGCAATCTTGGCCCCTTGCATGCATGTCTTACTGTACAACAATATAACAATAAAGCAGACAACTCAAGGCCAGAACTGTACCAAATAACGTCCTTCAAAGTTTCAAAGTCAAATCTGGTGTTGAGTTTTCTATGTCTACAGGTGGATTAACCCCAGTGAAACTCAAATCTGAACTTCCAGTAAGTATGAAATTCTGATGACTATCACCTGCCTCGACAACCTGACGAAAACTACCTGGCCACAACAAATCTGACTCATCCTCCTCCAAGAATATTGGGATGCCAACATACCCTTGATCAAATTTTGCGTTGCTTTTTATCTCAGGAGGCCTCATTGTTGGTGAGAAACCATGGTGCAGTGAAGAGTGTGCCTTTATTCCTAAAGACCTAAAGGAACCATGCAGAGGGAGAGATGCTAGATTGGCATACCTTTCAGAGAAAAATCCCATTCTCAAAGCCCTTTTTGCTAATGTTCTTTCTCTCTTGTGGGCATTCTGGTGTCCACCAAGAGCCTGAGAGCTGAAAAACTTGCGCTTACAGTAATTGCAAGAGAAGACTCGTGGTATGGTCGCTGCTGTGGTTTGAGAAGCAGGTTCATTGCTGCTCTCGCTAGTGCTTGAGAATGAGAATCCTATTGAGTCTCTTCCCCCTGGCTCACTGTTCTTGAAGTTGAGAGTTAAGTCAAGTGAAACAGAATCTGAATTAGGATGGCTCCCAGTTAGATTTGTGGTGTGGGAAATGTTAGTGAGGCTGTCACTGCAAGGACCTATAGAGGTTTCTTGAATGGAAACATTGGAAGCAACCTGGCTGCTAACTTCAGATTCATATTCTGCATATGCCTCAACTTCAAGATCAAAGTTTGGTTTCATGATGTAGCTGTGCCCAAGTCAGAAGCTAATTTAACAAATAGGAGTGGGAGTTAACCACCAGATTATCCAGAAGAAAATCTATTTCTGAGCTTGCACTGGGATGTTTACTTTATCCTGCAATTAGTTAAGCCAAGAAAATCAATCAGCTCATCAAGCAATCATAACAAAAAATCTTGAATCAATACTGGTACTGTGAAAGATGACTAGATACTCATCCAAGTACAGTGTTTTATGATTCCTATGCCTTAAAAGTGGACTTTCCCAGCTCGAAAAGCATTTCTAGTTGGTGCTTGTTTGTTTCATTATATGTTTGGCCAGCCAAATGGGCGATTGGGATCGAAGGTAAAGTAGTCTCCATATGCAGAAACTACAAATGGGTTTCGTAGAGTGATCATAACCAATGTCAAATCTACTAACAAAACCATGTTTTAGTTGCATTTTTGGGATTTATAATGACATATTCAGTAACAAAACGTAATGTTTGAAAACTATTACTATTTTCAACACAAAATCCAACCATCCTATATTCTAGCTTTTCAGACATGCCGAGTAAAACTTCATATAAACAAGAATAGGAAACATTCAAAGCCATCCGATTTACAAAAGTATGATCGAATATTTGAAATTAAGGTGAAATCAGACTGTAGAATACAATTATAAAATCTGTAGCAAGGAAGGCATACTGTCTGAATCGTCACATATGCTTGTTGTAAGTTCATGAACAATTAATTAGCCAATATTAGTGTTTTCACATTTCATCATGGCCAAAGTATCATCAAAATCCTGTAATTGCTAACTATATTTAGTAATATACTATATCTATTTTGAAATCAATGTTGAATCTGCTATGGAGATTCTTTCTTATTATATATTTCCAAGGACTCATTGACCAAGGAGATTGAATGTCATGAGTGTCTCCTGATGAGAGAGAGGACAAAGCACCCAGATAAAACTTGAACTCCATGAGTTTGTAAGAGCAAGTCAAAGCTTGGAGACAATAAGACCATCATTCAGCACACAAAACAGAGACAAAGAAAAACATTAATACGGAGATCCAACAACATCAACATATCGAAAACAAAGAACTGCATGCATATGCTTGTTCCATCTAAGTCCCTCCCAATTTTAGAACAAAATCTACCTGGACTTCCATTCTGTACAAACAACCACCCAGTTTAGCAACAAAGAAAGCCTACTAATGACAGTTTAGAGAGGAAAATTACTGTGGAGCCTTGGCTAGAGAGGCAGATTTTGGTGGAGGCAAAACGGGGCACTGATGCGATGACATGAGGTTTGAAGGTAAAATCCACACACCATTTCCTTTATTCAGTGATTCAGAGTTTTGTAAACCCAAGAAAGAGTTGAGAGAAGCAAAAGTGAAAACCAAAATAAGACAAGCAGTACTTACTTAAGTACATAGATGACAGTGCAAGAAGGTTGCATAGCCTCTCAAATTTCAAGATCAAGTGAAAGTGGCCTGCTTCTGAAATCACCTAAAAACTGCTTTGAAATCGGAGACATCTGTTTCCAGTGTAGCTTTCCCAGCTATGACTGTTTATGAGAAGACAAAACTGGTCATTGAGTTTTCTATGTTTCTGAAACACTGATAGAGGGTAAGGTGTGGCCTTAGATATTTTTTTCTCTTTTATTTAAGAAGTTTAACTGAAAAGGAATAAAAAGCTAAGAAGGAGTAAATGGGGAGAGAGAGACATAGAGATGGTGGGTATTGATGTTTAATTATAGGAAAGAACAGGTAAGAAAGAAGTGGAGAGTTAGGGAACAGAGAAGTCAGAGGAAGAAAAGGAGGTTTTGGGATATATAAAAAAGAGAGTGGGAGATATATCATCAAATTAATAATGTGCTACAGTATTTTCAGTGTCTCTGAGTTAGTGTACTCTAATGTTATTTTTTTCTAAGTAAATAGTCTATGAAACGGTCCAAGACTGTGTAAAAAGGTTCATGCTAATACCAACATATAAAAATCTAAACTTTTTTTTTTCCTTTTGCAAAAATTTAGACTTTTGTGAGAAAGCTAACAAGTGAGAAGCAGTTACAAAGTTGAAAGTAGAAGTAGGTTGATGGGTATGAGGAAGAACAGAAAAACAGGCGAACAAGAACAGTGTAGTGATTATTCCCACCAAAGATTGTTGAGGCTCTTCTAGCTTTCTTTCTCTCTCCATGTTCAGTTCAGCACTTGAAAAGTGTTTGAGATAACACCAATGCATGGGGTCAGATTTCAAAGTTTCATGTTTGGTTCCATCTAGCACGTCTAGCATAACTACTCTTCCCATCCTATTCAGACCATCCATATATTATTCATGATCCCATGTACTATGATATGACATCATTTGTTTCTTAACAACTCCACTCACAATTCACTTCCCAACAACCCTCTTTAACATAGTATTTATGAATTATGTGAACCCCCTCGCTGTTTTTTTCCTTCTAAATTCCATCTCTGCTCCTTCAACTTGCTTTCGGGTTTTAGATAGAACTATAAACAGACACCAATTAAAGCATGTAATTACTAATTTATTCACTTAGAAGACGGTTTGGATTTGTTCCTCACCAGAACCTTAGAACAGACACAACTTGTGTGTACCGTTTTCATTTATATCGGAACTGAATTTTCATTTAATAATGTACATAGAATTTGTGTTAAAACATTCACAAATGCTGCTATCTATTGCTTATGAGTATTGCTTCATCATATTTGGGAAAGAAATAAAGTTTTTCCATATCTCAAGATTCCTAAAATTTATGGGATTTAATTGTATAACCATGACATGGGTCATGTCAAGAGTCTAGTAAATCATTTGAGTATGCAAGAATTTAGCAAAATCCTTTAAGCTATATATTCATTGTCAATATTTTGTCTCTCTAAAGTTTAGTCTTTATTTATGGTAACGTTTTCTTCTTTAGAGTTGCAATTATGTCTCTATAATAATAATTTTCTTACTATTATTATGTATTTATTATGATAATTTTCTTTTCCTAGTAAGACATTGTTTTCTATAAGATGAATAATGATCCATATTATGTATTTTTTACAAGTGAGCTCAATTTACACATTACTATACAAATTGATTTTTTGATAGGTGAGCTTAATTAACACCACATCTTCCCATGCAATTTTTTTTTAATAATGGAGTTCAATTAACACCATACCACACAAGTTGATTTTTTGGACAAGTGAACTCAAATAACATATATCATTTGACTTTATTTTTTTTTATTGGTGAGCCCACCTAACATTCTATCATCCTGTTTAACTTTTTTTTTATAGGTGAGCTTACATATTATTTAGGGTTAAATATGTTTTTGGTCCCTTAACTTTCAGTGAATTTTGGAATTAGTCTATTTTGAAACTTTGGACCAATTTAGTCCTCCATCTCTTGAAATGCATGGATTTAGTCCTTTTAATCAAATTTTGTTAAGTTTATTTGACATTTCAAGCGCGTTTCATAATAGTATTTGACTTAACATTAAAGCAAAAATGTGTCAAACAGTATAAACAACTCAAATACAATCCTGAAATGCGTACGAAACATCCAATAAACTAACCAAAATTTGATTAAAAGGACTAAATCCACGTATTTCGAAAGATCAAGGACTAAATTGGTCCAAAGTTTCAAAATGGACTAATTTTAAAATTTACTAAAAGTTAAGGGACCAAAAACATATTTAACCCTATTATTTAAGTTGATTTGTTTATAGATGAACTCAACTAACATCATATTATCACAATAGAATTTTGATAGATTAACTCAATTAAGACACTATCATTTGACTGAATTTTAGTCATTGAAGATTATTAAGAATGACACTCCTTTGCATCGTAAAAGCTATTCATTTATGTATTTTTCTCGTGAGTATAAAAAAAGCTATTAAGAAGTTTCATTAAGTCATTCTGAGGGCCAAAATGTATAGCTAAGAGTTTAAGAGACATAATTTGTTGGAGTATTCAGTATAAGTATTTTTATTAATCAAAGTAAATATATCAAGGAAATTCAACATTTATGAGTCATGAACAAATCCATATAAGAGATTGAGATACTATTTTCAATCTAAAACTTTAAATCAATGAGTTTGTGGGTCATTCTACTTTTATATTATTTATTTTTATTTAATGTGACTTATGAGTTACCTTGAATTTCTAGCATGATATTGTGATTAGGGATGACAAAAAAAAATTCATACCAATGATGTCTATAAACAAAATCCGTGATGGTTACTAAATGGATATCTTTAATGGAAATCCGCGAATAATGAATACGAGTATTTAAACTCCCGTTTGCTAACAAAGCATGTATGAATATTAATATTATGGTCTCTGAGGAGAATCGTAAATAGTCACTACCCACTCATAATTTTTTTTTCTAAGAAAATAATTGTTAGTAAGTTTTATTTTAGTTTTTTTTTAATGAAGTGATAAAAAGAAAACTACTAATGAGAAATATAATAATTATTGAATAAGTGTTTAAAATTTCACTTCATATATTTCTATTTTTTATTTAGACTTATAGAATTAAAGTTAGTTTCAAAAAGATTAATTTTTTAAAATTTATATTTTAATACAACTCATTCAAATTTACATTGCATTAACATTCTAGTCGGTAATTTGATTGAATTATACTTTAGGAATAATGTTTTATTTAATTTTATATTTTAAATATTTGCTTTTATGTAATTTAATTTAAAATAAAATAAAATATAAAATATGAAAAAGATTTACGGGTATCTATGAATACTCGTAAGTATAAAAAAAAAACCCGCCTATATTTTTTCATAGATATTTGGATATAGATAGTACACACTAACTATATCCAATCTAACTTGTTATCATCCTTAATTGTGGTGATTATATGGATTATAATGGACTAATCAGGCTAATTTTATATTATCCGAAAAATACACATTTTTTAATTAATTCCAAGATAGTAGAAATACATTAGCAATATTATGGAAGAAAAACAAAGTAAAAGTTTTGTGTTCTTAGAAAGTATCGGAGTCGGAATGAGGTGATTGGGCATGAAAATATACCTAAAACAACTGCCAAATGGAATTGGAACATATATTGTGCTTTGTTCGGTTAAAAGGATAACAATCTGGACCATTACTTAGGATATAGGAAACCATGTGGATATAATCGAGCCAAGAAAGGAATGAGATTGGAGGGTTTGCATTCCATGGCCTTCAGTCTCCATCATTAACATGACAGTTTTTAAAAGATAATGGTATGGTCCATTATTCCACGCACCAAATTATAGAAACATAATGGCCATAGATCCAACATTTCCTCTTTTTCAACTACGAACCGCCCTTTTTCTTTCCTTAATTTCATCTTTAATATCAACCACCCCTTGCTTCTCATCATGCTACACTATCTAACACTATCATCACTCACAATCCTATATATATCTTTCACAAAAGGGAAACCCACCACCTTCACTTCTTTAATATCATTTCATATAATTAACAATTTTTACCCACACATGCAATTGTCTCACCACAATTATTACGTCCACACCCACAACACTGCTTCAACCGCGAAAAGTAAAAAACTTTTATCTCAACGGTTACTAACTTCTTATACTTTCACTTCATCCACCTCAAAATCACGTATACAAAGGAACAGAGCTGTCAAAATGAGTTGAAATCTGGAAGTCAACTTCGCTCATCACGAGTTCGAACTGGATTTGGTTGAAATTTTTTTACAAATTTCAAAACGGGTTGATTTTTGACTCGACTCACTCAGGTTGAACCCGTGGTGACGTGGTGAGCCGGGTTGAACCCGTGGTGACGTGGTGAGCTGAGTTGACTCACCAATCCGCAAATAAATGGTCACACAATATTTTTATTAAGTTAGATTTTGCATTTGGGTCATGTTAGGTTTTTTTTTAGCCAACACATAGATAATTTGTATTTTTGTGATTTTAGTGTGTATTTGGATTGTATTAAAATTTATTTAGATTTTAATTAGAATTATAATTTAGTTTTGACGGAAAAAAAGTAAAAAAATTGTATTTTTTTTTTAATTAAGTGAACCCATAAGTCAACCTGTTTAACCCACCAATCCATGGTAGGTCGGGTTGGGTTTGAATTTTTTTCGGCTTGCTAATAAGTGAGTCGGGTTGGATTGGCTCACTAAGTGATCAATCCATAATGAATTGAACCGAATCGGACCAGATTATCCATTTTGACAGCTCTAGCAAATAATGACTTCCTGTCAAAGTTTTTATTATATTTTTTTTCTTTTATAAAAGCTGAAACGGGGCTTCATAAGTATTGCTATGAATTTAAACAATTTTTTTTTGTTAATTATTAAAACGGGGTTGGTGGTAGCATCAATTATTACGCGATGGACAAAGTAGAATAATATATATGTCCTATATTTGGGTAAAGTAGAATAATACATAAAAGCTAGTTTTGTAATATATTTTTGGGGAGGGATTGTACATACACATACATAAGGCATTGCTATTGGAGCATCATATGGATAATGGATCCAACATGGGATCTATTGTACGGGTACAATCACAACGGTACTCCGATGCAACAAAAAATAATCGATTGAGTTTTGGAAGAATATGCTTCCAACACATCGATATATGGTTTTACAAATAATAATAATACCAAAGAATTTTAGTGTGTCTTGTCGGTGTTCCATTATTTCTTCTTTTTTCCTCTAACTTGGTAAAATAAATGCATATAAATACAACGACACTGTCTTCACACAGTTCTATGTTTAGCAGATGTCAAGGAACCACCTCGGTTTTGGTTTTAGTATTTTCAGATTAATTCCCTTGCATTGTGCTGAACAATCGTACAATTTATATTGTAGTATATCAAACGTTACTTTTCAGTTTTCATAGCAAACCATATCAACCGTACTGATTTTGTGCTATGCCCTTTATCCTGCTAATTAACACTAATACTCCTCTGTGAATTAATTGTTTTTCTTTTAAGAAATTCTCCAAAACAAATATGTTCCTTCATATATAAGATATGAAAATTGAATTCTTTAATCTCGACTCAATAAACATGGTTCCTTACCAACCATATTGAATTATTTTTATGATTTTAAAAGGGTAAATTATGTTTTTTTCTCTAAATTATAACTTGATGATTTTTGTTTTGTTCTTGTTTTTGTCACAAACTTTATTCTTGTTAGGTATTTTGTCTTTCTCATCTAAGAGTCGGTATGATAAATGGTAAATCATGCTAACCTTTTAGATGTTAAAAGAAAAAAAAAATTATAAATCGGTGTATTGAATATGATTTGTCATTTGTCACTTTAGAAAATAGTTAACACCGTTAAAAGAAAAAATATTACATTCATGTATTTATGTATTTTTTAAGTACAAGGGTTTATAAGAATCAAAATTTAAGATAAGAAAAAAAGAAAAATCATATTATAGTTTAGATATTAAAAACATAGTTAACCCGTTTTAATCTATTATCAATAGCTAAATAAATAAAAAAAGAAAAGTGATGAGTTTAGTTTGAGGTTGTGACTATTTAAGATTCCAGTGGTTGAAACTGGAAAAAGGAAACAGGAAATGGTATCTGTGCACAAGGATTAGAGGAGATGGATCATAGGATCCCATCTGAAGTTAATGCAGAAGGTTCAGAGAGACAAAATTTGGCAGGAAGGTGTTGCCTTTTTTCATAGCTCTATTTGGTGTCAGCAGCATACTTGAATGTGATCTCAAAAGCAGCAACCATGCATTGGCCATAGAATAATAGTTAAAACTAGAGGGGAGGTTAACCAAGAGCAACATGATGAATTAATGGAGAAAGAATATACAAGAGAGAAGCACTTGTCTAAAGCGCTGACAAGGCAGAGCTTATAAAGAAGTATACCTATCCTACAAAAAGTGCTTTATGAAGAATATATCTTAGCAAAATTGGATCCTGCATCATGCTTTTGGGTTGAACCAGCCAAAGTTGGACATAATAAGCAATATTTTAATGGGGCATTAGAAGCTTAAGCACATGTTCAAAGGGGATTAGTCTTTTAACACCCAAAAAGATAGAGAAAGTAGCAGAGGGTAGTAGTGGAGAAATAAAACCTATATGCTTCTCAAATCAAAGCAAATTTTTCAATCACTTTAGGCATTAAAAACAATTCCTAGGCTAGCGGAATGCCTACTAATTAGCCCATTAAGGCCTAAGCACATGTCCAAAGCAGGTCAGAGAGAGTGATCAACAAAAAACATTAAAAAACCTCATGGCAAATGCAACCTAGCCACGTATGTATCATCCTTGTCCAATCAAAACCCGTTCAAGATAATAATAAAAACTCAGAGGCAATAAACAATGCAATAGAACAGTACTTTTTTTTTCTCTCAGGAAACTAACACAGGCATAAGACAGTGGCAAAGACAACACAATTTAATGAATCGTGTCTTTCAATCCTATTGTTTGCTTTCACCCTGTCACATATATGGCACGTGACCAAGTGACACTCCACCTTTTGGTCATGGCAGTTAGAGACAAGTTCATCTTTCCGTCGTTTTGTTCATCTCCCAAGACGCCGCTCATAACCACATTAGCCTCCATAACTATTCAAATTGGTCCCCCACTTAATTGCATATACCTTAATCACCATTGCAGTAATCAAAATATACATAATAATAAGTACTCTACTTCATAATTACACTCTACTACTACTACTACTTCTTCACATTATTATTATTATTATTATTAATGTAAAGCAAATTCTTCCACTTGTCTGGTGACTTTTTAATATATTCTCATGCTTCCTCACTTTACAATTGTTTACCATAAACACGAAGGTAGTGCTGATTAGTTAGTGTCCACCAGAGACAAGGATTAGCCGCAGATGCTCAATTTTGATAAGTATTCATACCAATGCCTTTTCCTATGTACAAATTACTGTCAAACACATGTTCATGATTCCAATTTCTTCAACAGCTTGCCCAGTAAGCTTCTATAATCTTTTAACTAACTTTTGCTGTGATCAAACCCACTTAACTGGCATAGTTGAATTTTCGGTACCAAACTAGTTTATTAGTCAGACACAAATGCTACTTGCACCATTGGGCCTTAGACCTTTCACAAAAATACCAATGATTCTGCTGCTGAAATGTGTCCACAATGTAGTTGTTGTTGTGCATCACAACAACTTTAATATAATGTTTCTGAATTTAAAATGCACACCTCCACTCTAGTTTCTGGAATATGGCCAAGAAGTGCACATGTGATGATGCTACTAAGAATGAAGGGTTTAAAGTTGTTTTCTCTAGTTCATACCTTCAAACCTGATATTGTTTTCTTTCTGTATATATGTAGAAAACAAATCAGGGCTACTAAAAACTTCTTAATCGTTGATTAGACTTAAGATTGTTGTTAATAAAAATAGAGCAGAGGTCATATTTAATCCATGTTGAGACCTAAAAACTTGATTCCACGTCATGTGGTAGAGTATGACCTTACATCTCTATCCTTATCCTTGTTATCTCGTGGCTGCTATAGTCCAATTTATTTTCGATTAAGATTAAAAGGAAAAAATGAGTGAAGTAACGAAGAAAAGGTCACGTTACAGTGTAAGTAGAATAAGGATCCTAAGAATTAAAATTAAATTTTGAAAATCACTCTCAGTGCTTGCATTGACAACATCAAGCCCTCTGGTTATCAAGAACTATACCTTCAGAACCAGATACCTATAAATCTCTTTCGGTTTGAAGAAAAACAAGAAGAAAAACTTTGTGCAGCACAAATTTAAAGTGGGAAGAATATTTGAACGAAATTTCCTCTGACATGGTAATATGCTTTTTAAGAGTTTAAAAGTGAAATGGTAATATGTGTTAATTCATCCGTGATGAGGCATAACAAAAAAATGTGTTCTTTTAACGTAATTATGTGTTGTTATGATGCATTTTTGGTTGTGAAAATCGATTTTTGTTTGAGTAGCAAGAGAAGTCCAATTTGAAGGGTCAATTTAATGAATATTGGACAGTATGCCAGCTAGGGAAGCACTAGAATAAGCAAGAGAAACAGATATGTGGACCAGAACAAAACAACAACTCTTATGTATGCAGAACTGAAGCAACCACGATTATTGGGTTGGGCTAAAAAACAAACAACAAATGGTGCTTTTGATGGGCATAAAGAAAAAATCTGCGTTGTTGTCTGTGGAAATGTGTACGCATGCAGTTGCATTCCCGACCCACTGTCTCGGATCAGATCGTCGCATAAAACACCCTTCCTTTGCTGTTCTCTGTTTCTGCTTTCTCACGCCACTAAAATACACTTGTGTTTGTGTTTTAGGACTATGTTTGGTTTCAACTAGGTTAAGGAAAATGATCTTTTTATAACTAAATTTTTGATAACTTTTAGTTTTTTAACGTGAGGTGAGATCACATTTTTTAAGTGATTTTAAAATAAATAATGATATTTTAATATTTTTTTAATTTATTTTTAATTTATTACTCTAATTATTTTTAGATTATCATATCTTATTATGTAAAAAATTAAAATAAATAATTAAAGAATGATTAAAGTGAGGATTAAAAATAGATTAAAAAAATTGGTCAAATTATTATTATTTTTCTAAAATATAAAAAAATAAAAAAATGAAAAATGAAAAACTACTCAAAAAATATTACTACAAGTTATAAGAGAAAGTTGTTAGAATTTAACCGTTAAAAAATTATTTTCCTTACGTTAAATGCGGGTGTGATTTTTTTTTTTTTTATATTTGAATTC
>Ga0214545_1005164_pt1 | contig 23869 bp, 10 predicted proteins | sample CNSS4metaG_FD_160064 | JGI IMG/M metagenome (GOLD analysis project Ga0214545, IMG submission 160064) | Root nodule microbial communities from cowpea collected in UCLA plant growth center, Los Angeles, California, USA - CNSS4 | ecosystem: Host-associated > Plants > Roots > Nodule | place: USA...
TATATATATAAAGAAAGAAAAAAGCTCATATGTGATATGATAAGAAGTTTTCTTCAAAACTTAAGAAAATCAAGTGCATAAATTAACTTTGTCTTCGAAAGGAAAAGGTTTCCCAAAATAAATCATCCCAATTTTTTAGTAAAGTAATTAATTATTTTGTAAAGGTCTCATGGTTTTGATAGCAATCAATTTCTATCTCAAATGAGTTTGAAATTGATTTTCTAGAAAGAGAAATCCAACAAAATGTATTAGATCATGATATAATTATTAAATTATATAAATAATCATAAGTGTTAAAATTCAATCACTCTCATAACATAGATAGTCATGTACTAGGAAAAGACGTAGAATATATATATATATATATATATATATATAACAGTTAATAGAAACCTCACTATAAATTAACAGTTACAATTTAAGAATATTCTTTAAAAAGTTTAAGTTTTTCCAAACACGTGTCTGGAACGTAATTGTAGTGATTCCAACCTTTCTTGTTCATTATGAAATGTCTTTTTCAAGGAAGATGTAAAATTTTGTTGGAAGTTCTAGGGAACACAGGTTGATACGTGGTCAATAAGTCAACTGTTATTTTGGACCATTAGATACCATAAATAAATGATGTATGGCTAGGATTACTTATGTAAAACTGGTCGAATAATTGGTGGGTGGTTTTTAAAATTTATATTTCTACATATTTTAAATTTTAGAATTCCTATTGGAAAGAAAGAAATAACTTTAACCCTTTCTATACTATACAGAGAATTTCCTGTGCATATTTTATTTTCAATTTTTTTAAATACATTTTTCAAATTAAAATAAATATTTTACCAACCTTTTTCTTTAAGTGATTTTGTTTTTAATTTTTTAATTTTTTATTTGACCGTTTAACTATTTATAATGAAAACCTATCTAAAATAAATATTGCTATTATTTAATTTTACTTTTAATAATAATAATAATTATTATTATTATTTTATTATTTTTTGTTACCATAAAAAAGAGTAAACACCTCAAGGAAGATAGTTCTTAAAGCCTTATTCAACAATTCATCATTTGTTATATTACAGAATACACGAAAATGTCTTTATACAAGCTTCATAAAATACACTAAATAATTATAATAAATTAGAAAAATAAAACATACTTTTTAAATGGAGGGAAAACCCACAAATAAAATAGAAAAATAAGGTGACTTGGTATGTAAAAGATTTAATAAAAATCGTCCAGAGAGGTTGAAATTATTGAATATCAATTTGTTGATAAACATCAAGTTTGAGATGTTAAAGACTAAGATAACAATGATTATTTATAAAATTGACAAAGTTTAAAAGTAACTACAACTATAAAGTATAATTCAATTATATAAAAGTGTCTCATAATTGATTTCATATTCTTATTTATATGTTCCTATCCTTTTAAGTTGATGCAAATATTCCAAGTATTTTTTGAATTAATTAATAGTCATTTCCTCCTGATTCTTTATGAAGTAAAATTGTTCATAATCCCTTTAGGTAGTTTGAGAAACTTAATTAATAGAATTGTTAAGGACAACAACAATAATAATTTCAAATGTAAATTAATTAAGCACATCCAATTTTCCAATTGTGACACAACTTAATTTGTTATATCTGTAATCACAAATAATTCCCAATTTTTCAAGTGTGAAAGTTATTCAAATATAAAAGACCAAGTACACCAAAATAATTATAATAACTTTAAACAAAAAATATTCAAAATATATAATTCAAATTTACATCAATCCTTTAATAAGACAACGTTCACTTCTAAAAATAACACAGTCAAATTGTTTTAGAAAATATTTATAAATTTTGTTATGAATAATAATTTATAAGAAATTATTATTATTTTTTTCTACAAGATATTTTGCCAAAACATTTTTCACATAAAATTTTATAGAAAATATTTGTGAATTTTATAATTTTGTAAAAAATAAATATTTATGAAGGAATTATATATCAATCGGGCGAAACTTGGATAAACAATTTAGGAGTGTCAAATTAAATTTTTTATATATAAATTATTTTTTCTAATTAAAAAAAATATTTTCATTTTGTTTACTCAAAACAAACACACATTATAGTAGAATCCAAAATATATCACAAAATAACCATAAAAAAAACTATCATTAAATGTCAAATATTAAATAACATGAAACAAACTGAAATAGTTAAAGTAACATAAGTCAAACAAACTCAAATGTCAAAAAATAAGTTGTAGACTTGTTTTCTTATAAATCCAAAATAACATGCTAACATAGACCAAACTACTTGTATTATGTAGTATCCACTTGCATACCAAAAAATTGTGCAATGCAAGTCAAGCAAAAAATCATCTAAAAGTCAATATTTTTTTATAGTATGTTATATATATATATATATATATATATATATATATATATATAGGTAAATAATTTTAAAATATATAAAAAATTAAATAAAAATTTTTTGGAGGAGCCTTGGCTCCCATATGTCACATAGATGATTCGTTCTTGTTGTCAATTAAAATTCTTAGAAAAAAAAAATTCGTACATAATTTTATAACAAATTTACAAGAAATTCGCATAAAATATGAAAATTTCTAGTAGTGGTTTAACAATGCATAATGTAAAAGAAAAAACACAATATTAATAAAACAATTGGCTACATAAAAGTAATATTTCAAAGCATAACTTATACTCTCACTACAAGAAAATCCTCAATTAAAAATCAATTTTAGAAGTAGTTAGTCACTATATGACCAATTTAGATACCAATTTATAAAATTAAAAATTATTGGTTACTAAAATAGTCTCTATTATAAAAAAAATTATAATTGGTTACTAATTAATTAACGACCGATTTAGAAACTAACTCATTTTAGTAGTCAAAACCTAGGTAGTTAATTTTTAGTGATTAATTTTTTTTTTTGATAGCTAATTTTAAAGACCAATTTAGTGATCAATTATAATTTTTTTATTCATAATAGTGATTATTTTAGTAACTTATAACTTTTAATTTGTAAATTGATATCTAAATTGGTTACTATAATTATTAATAATTATTGGTCACTATTTAGATGTTTTCTTATAGTATATAAAAACATTTATTTACAAGAAACAACAACAAAAAACCAACAATGTTATCCAAAAATAAATACAATGCATGATAAAAATAAACGAAACAATATAACTATGTATGCTATTTAACTAAATTGAAAATTCATGTATAGACAATTGAAGCACACATCATCATGCTCAAGTGACAATGTTATAGGTTAAAGGAGGGAGGATCAATAAACTCTCTTGTATTTTAGATGGTGAGAGTTGATTAAGCTCTTGTTGCTCACTAAAATGACGTGAAGTTAATGCATGTTTCTGTTCAATTAACGAATGTATGACTGTGTAATTTTGTTTGATTTTATAATATTTCAGATTCTTAAGCTTGCTTTTGAGTATTACATGAAAAAATATTGAATGAATGTATGCCATGTTGAGTTGAATGATTTTAAGTCACATACAGAATAAAATGGTTATATATTTCAATTATTCCTTGTCATTAATTTTATAAATAAATAAGAGAGTTTTCGGACAGAAGGAAGGTGTATTATTCTATATTGATTTAATTTTTCTTTACATAAATCAGATTTATTTAAGAATCATATTTAAGATACTTTTTAGTTAATTGATGATATAAAAATTTATTGCATGTATCAACGTTAATAACTTTCCTTCTTTTAGCATAAAAGAGTCGTAATTAACATTATCAGAATCTTAATTTACACTAATACGTAATAAGTATGAAAAGAATCTTAATCAACACTCATTATACAAAAGATCTTTGAAAAGTCGGATTCGAATGGAATCTAATAGATCCGATTAGTATCTCTCGAATTTCCCACCACAGCCGACCCGTTACTTTTGAGATTTTATCAAAAGAAAAAGCAGAATCACAGTGATTTATTCATCATCCAATGAAAGCAAAACAATAATGGATCATTAATTCATATTAAAATGTGCAATAATTGGGATTAGGACCAAAGAGCTAGAATCATTATGTACCAAGATTCCAGTTCACTATATATCTATGAAGTGTTTCTCACAATTCAAAGTTCTCATCATTGTACTAGATATTTTTTTTCATTGGTATGTGACAAAGAACCATTTGCATTCACACAATCACCCACTCTCTACCTTTTTTCTTTCTTGTTTTCAGATCCGTACAGTTCTTGGTGAGTACTTCCAATAATGCAGATCAGCAGAGGTGGAATATTCTCACCCATCAATAGTTTTTTGAGATTGTGAAACCATTTTCCGGGAAAATTTGGCCTGCTTAGTGCTTCAAAAGTTTCAAACATTTCTCTATCAGGTGGCCCACTGTTGCTTTTTGTGTGTGGCTGGAAGCAACTGGTGGATTTGTATTCACTGTTTGACCTTTTATTTAATGGCTGATTAGCTACCACAAAGGCTGTTATCTTTTGACTTTTCCCTTTGTGACTTCCTCTTCTTTCTCATCCATGGATTCCAAGGTAGCTGGATCCTTTCTCAGTTCTAAGCCATTCAATGTGAATTTCCATGCTTGACTTTCTGAAGATTCTTCGTCTTTTACATCTTTTATTCCATTTGGGTGCTTCATGCTTAACTAAAAACTGAATTTTTACTCGTTTATATACTTGTCTTTTGGCTAGTTACCCATTTCTTCATATCAGTGAAGAGGATCAGCTGACTTGTTAAGGTTTCAATCACTTATCATGGATGCCCTCATAATCAGTCTCTATTTTCATTTTTTTGTTTTTTGAAAAAATCCTATTTGAAACACTGTCATCTGTCAACAATAAATGTAGACAAGACACTCTTTTTAAGGATTCAAACCTTGTTCACCAAATTGTTGGAACTTGTCCTTCTGCTAGATTTACCCCCTGCCAGATCTAACACCTGATGTCTGTGTTTATGTGCACAGTGTAGTTAATGCTTCTCTTTTTCACACCTATTCAAATTGAGTTTTTCATTATCTGAAGTAACTTTTAAGCCGTTTATATGCAGTTCTGCACAGTTTATCCTTTGCTTTTGTTGACCCTGATTTTCAAACAGTTTCAAGAGCTTCACTTCCTCCTTTATCTTATTGCATGAATATCTAACCCCTTTTGTGTGGATGAACATGAACTCATTGCTTAGTAATAAATAGCTCAGGATCTTGTAGTTTTCTGAAGAGTGACTAATTCATGGTGATTTCAGGAGTTCTCTGGGCTTTGCTCCTTGCTTCCCTCATTATCTGAGAGCAGTTTGTGCAGTACTGGGTTGAAAATGTATTTGGTAGAGAGCAAAGGAGGAGCCATAGCATGCATGTTCTTAGCTCTTTTCTTCTTGGGAACATGGCCTGCACTTTTGACCATGTTAGAGAGGCGTGGTCGTCTTCCTCAGCATACCTATCTTGATTACTCAATCACCAATTTCTTTGCTGCTTTACTCATTGCCTTTACATTTGGTGAGATAGGCAAGGGAAAACCTGATGAGCCAAATTTCTTAGCTCAACTTGCTCAGGTATAGTAGCTATTTTCATTGTATTTTTGCTGTTGTTATCATCATAGAGTAAACAGTAGAATGCATTTTGGTCTTAGACCTATACAACTATAATTTGATTCAGGAGTAGTACCTATCTCTAATTAGAACTGAAGTTTATTCTGTCAGTAGTAAGAGATAATATTTAATTGAGTTTTGTATACTCTAAAATAAAGGGAAATTGACTGATGGGATATACACAGATTTGTCTTAAAAGCTTAATGATGGATGGTATTGAATCCATCACTTAAATTCAATATTCATCTGTGTAGTTTTTTTAATGTGCAATTTTTATTTTTACAAAAATTTAATTATATATTTGGTTTCTCAATTTTCGAGTATTAAACAATTCTAGTCCACTGCTGATATGTTTTTCAATTTCAACCGGAAAATGATGATCAATAATTATAATAGCAAACTCCTTCCTTCACTGCTTGTACCAGTTTTCCACAATCCTTCTTTATAATCTGGATAATATATACACTAATCCTTTTCAAAGTGAAGAGAGCATGTACATGCAGAATTTTAACTATAGAGAACATGAGGAATGGTCACTAAAATCTAGAGATGGTTGGAGTATTTTACTTAATAGTCGAATATATAGAAGAAAAATTGTTAGGTGACAATGAACTGTCACGATTTCTGATAATATTTACATCACATATAACCAAATGTAATGAATTTTTTCTTGTCAGATGCAAAATTTAAAGATTGCCCACCTAAACATTACTTCTGAATCTTCTAATAATTTCTTCATTTAAATTTAAACTCTAGTAACATCTACCACATCTAATTTTACCAATCTGTAGTTAAAAGCATGTTTTGCTTTGAACGTCATATGCAGTTGTGTTTTCTCTTTTTTCTTTGGCTTACCATAAAGTTATTACTTGCAGGATAATTGGCCCTCAGTTCTTTTTGCAATGGGGGGTGGTGTGGTCCTTAGCCTAGGCAATCTATCCTCACAATATGCATTTGCCTTTGTTGGGCTATCAGTTACTGAAGTGATCACAGCAAGCATAACTGTTGTTATAGGTAATTCAATCACTCAACCACTCCAAGATAATTCATTAACTATAACAACAAAGAAATGGGTTGGTTATACAAATTACATTGTAAGTTTACATATATAATTGAATGTTCAAGAAAAAATACACTCAATGATGTGTGCATAGGCTATCTACTAATAAGTTCTGACTTCTGTGATGATTCTGAGTTTGTTCCATTACTGAACAGCACTATCTTTGTTCCAATTGTAACAGGCACAACCTTGAATTACTTTTTGGATGACAAAATCAACAAAGCTGAGATCCTTTTCCCAGGAGTTGGTTGCTTTTTGATTGCAGTTTTTCTAGGTTCTGCCGTTCATTCATCCAATGCTTCTGATAATAAAGCAAAGCTCAGCAATTACACAAGTGATTATAAAGAAGTAGCCATGTATGTGCTGTTTGCTTTTAATAATATAGTTTATATTGAGAGATGAATAGTAGTTAAATTTATGGTTAATGCTCCTTACTTATTCTCTATTATTGTTATTCTGTCAACTTTCTTTATTAGTGTGTTGCTAATTCTATCTGCAACCTTTTGTTTTGTGCCAGCAGCTCTTCAAAGGAAAGTGATTTAGGTAAGAAGCTCTCATATGGTTCAATGTGTGAAGGGAATTGCTGTCTGAAAACATGTCAACTTATTCTACCTTTTCAACATATATTATTGCAGTTAAATCAAAAGACCTCGAGAGGGGAAGTAGTTCTGCAGACAATGTTGAAGCAGGAACTGCAGTTTTCCTTTTAGAGCTTGAGGAAAGAAGAGCAATTAAGGCATGTAACAATACTTTTTGATATGTTTAATGTCTTAGTCATGCATTCTACTAATCAACCTTGTATGGCACATAATACACTTGCCACAAACCAACTCCTTGGTCTAATATCTCACTTAAATTCTACTTCAGGTATTTGGGAAAAGCACTTTGATTGGATTGGCTCTAACTTTCTCTGCTGGACTTTGCTTCTCGATGTTCTCACCAGCATTCAACTTGGCAACAAATGATCAGTGGCATACCTTGCCAAACGGGATTCCCCATTTGACAGTTTACACTGCCTTCTTCTATTTTTCAATCTCTTGTTTTGTTATTGCCATAATTCTAAACATCACCTTCCTCTACCACCCTGTCCTAAACCTACCCAAGTCATCATTGAAGGCTTATTTGGCAGACTCTGATGGCAGAATCTGGGCCTTATTGGCTGGTCTCCTTTGTGGTTTTGGGAATGGCCTTCAATTTATGGGAGGTCAAGCTGCAGGATATGCAGCAGCAGATGCTGTGCAGGTTAGTCCCATTACTTCTTTAAAAAAAAAAAAAAAGGAATTTGATTGAAATGCTGTGACACTGTAAAAGTTGTTCACATTGTCATTGAATCATATAACTGTTGTGCATGATAAAATCTTTATACTTGCAGTACATCAGCTTTAAACTCTTAAAAAGTATTCCTAGAACTTTGTTAATCATAAGTATAACAATTAAAAATGAAAGTAAAAACCAGCCAAGAACCACCAAATTTAATAAACTATTGAATCATTTCACCATTTTGAACAATGTGTATTGATCAAACAGGCACTTCCTCTTGTAAGCACTTTTTGGGGTGTTCTTCTCTTTGGGGAGTACAGAAGATCATCAAGAAAAACATATATGCTGCTAGGGAGCATGCTGTTTATGTTTATTGTGGCTGTTGGTGTGCTGATGGCATCATCAGGACACAGAAGCAGTTCTCACACTGCCAAGGAATAATTGGGCACAACACAAGTTGGTGAAAGAGTGCCCACTGCAAAGAGAAAACCATTCTCTTTGTTCATTAGTGTGGAAAAGAGAAGGGCAAAAGGGTGTGGAAGAAGAAATAAAGCAGGAACATAGTTATAATATTGTTACTGAAATATACTCGTCTTTGTTATTGCAGAGTTTTTGTGAATATTTCAACTTTCAAACTGCAATTTGTACCATGAAATATATATCCAATGCTTCTTCTGGTTCTATTTTATTGTTCATTTATTGCCTTATCATATGCTTTCAAAATATCAGTCACTACAATATCAAACATAAAAATGACAAAGTCTCAATTTATCAGACAAAAATGAGCAAATCTTGATAAATAATAAAAAAAAAAACATTATATCTAAAATGAGTTAATAGCACAGCATGTTCTGTACATTCCCATTGTCCATAGTTGTATAAAGTATATATAATCAATTTTGTTCATACTGGGTTCTGATTCTGGATCTGACAAGACATGTTGTGAAATCCTGAAGACGTCTTTGTCCACAGATCGGTCCATAGAGAGGAAGATTCATATACAAATGTATGAATGAAATTGGGAATATGAAAACATCAAAGGTATGGGAAAACTAAAAGCAAATGTATCTTTTTCATATATAGTAATATAATGACGAAAAAAGAGAAAATAGTCATTTATTTAAGGAGAAATAAATGGTACAATAATGTGTACTGAACTTCTTTCGAGACATGGTTGTCTGGTCCTAAATTATGTCTAATAACTCTGTGTTTCATACTAGTTTGTATTGAATTAGAGTGTCTAAAGACGCAAATATTGAACATTTTTTTTGAGTTAGCTATATTGTATATTGTAATTTTTCTACTGGGAGATATATCAATAATGGACTAATCATTTCATTATTCTCAGGCTCAATTTGGTACTAGGTGCACAAAAAATTGGTACTAAAGTTAGTTTCAATTAGTTCTTAAAAGTACTTAAAAGAAGAAGGATGAGTGTGACTTTCAAATTGAGAAATTCAATGAAAAAAAGTGTCAACCCGTGAAGAATTAAGATAAGAGCTTTACTCAAATAACAAGGAGCGTTTGTGTCACTTTTTTGCCACAAAACGCACACAAAGAGGCATACTTCCAAAAAGTAATCATTTTTGTAAATTTTTGAAATTTTCCCATATTGGTAATTTGGGAGTCAAATTGCACCACTTTAGTAAATATTTCGACTACAAATTTAAGGACCTAGTGTTTTTATGTGATTATATAGGTAGGTGTTATTAATTTCTTGTAATAATTAAATGCTACATATGGTTAAGATTTACTTAATTTAGGATATGCATGTATGATATATGTGAGCAAACGGGTTTAGTTTAATAAAATTTGACTATCTTTTTTTGTTTTCCGCTTAATTGGTCTACAAAAGAATATGAAAATGAGAAAAGGGAGGTGGGGTAAGCTTTATTTCTTAGAGGTTTAGAGGTTGCAAATAGGGATGTCAACAGGTGGGTAGGGTACGGGTACCAGCTCCTCCGTACCTTATTGTTAGATAAATATTAGACGAGTACCCGCGGATATTTACAAAAAAGAAAAATTTAATATTTAACAAATATTAACTATAAATTCAAATAGAAATACAATGCATAACATTTATAAATTTCAATCATTTAAATAGTGTTGAATGTGACAGTTTACAAATAAATTGAGATTTTTTAAAACCAATTGATAAAAAATAATCTATTCAAAATCAATGTGTTAATATTTTAATTTTTTTAATTTAAATGAGAGTATAACGGGTATGGATATCCACGAGTATGGATACTATGATATCTGTACCCGTCCCGTTAATATACGGGTATAAATAATACTCGTACCTGTTACCGCGGGTATCCATTTTTAATATTAATTTATTACCCATTGCAGGTTTTATCCGCGAATACCCACTGATACAAATTTTTTTGACATCCCTAGTTGCAAACAATAAAAAAAAGGTGGAAAATTTCTTCTTTAACATAATATAATTAGCAATTATTTTCTTGTTCTCATTTATCATTCATGTCTTTTGTACCATCCAGGGAATGATTGACCTCAATAGACTCATTTTTTATTCCAACCCGATAAATATTTGTCATAAAACAATGAGTTTCATTAAAGATATGTCATGGACCAAGAAAACTTGCTAGGATTTGGACCGAGCAAGAGGTCAAGCCAACGTTTGGGCCAAGCAGAAAGAAAGGGTCGACCTCAACATAATTACTTTAGAGAGTGACTCGGTGAAGACTTATCATAATGTGTACCGTCTCAACCTAATTTCCAGTAAGATTCAAGATTCTAGTCCTTCCCATAAAGCAGGTAGGTCACAGGACGAGCTACCCAAAAAGTAGCTAGGTTATAGGACGAGATGCCCAGAAAGCAGCTACGTCATAGGACGAGCTGTCTCACAAGGATAAGTTGATCTCATAAGCTTAGTCCTTCCTAGACAGTAGTTAGGTCATAGGATGAGCTGCCCAGAAAGCAACTAGTTCATAGGATATACCTCGATCAGGAGCCAAGGCCCCGCAATGGATCATAGAGGAAGTTATTGAACGACCATAGCAAAGTTTGGACTAGGCCCAGAATGTATCTACAAAGCCCATGCCCTGATGAAAATATCAACACGCTACAAAGCAACGAGAAGGTCAATCGAAATCCTAGCCATGCGGATAGGAGTAGGATTGTGGGTTGTTGTTAACTTATGAAGTTCTGCTTGTTAAGGGAAAAAATATCTTTTGTACACTTTATTTCTCTATAAATGCAAACCACACTCCCATGACCAAGAGGGATAAATTTTACTAACCTAAGTAATTCTGACGAACATTGAACTTTCTATTATTCGTCCTGGTAGAGGAGAACTCTTATATTCTTTGCCATAACATCTTTCTTCCTTCTTTTCTTTAATGTTTCCATCCTCAATTATTCTTCTTTTTTTATAAGATTCTTCCAAAAATAGTTAAAGGAAGTATAGAACACTCTAACATGAAGCTTGGTCATAGGTAAGTTTTTTTCTTCCCCTTTTCTTTTCATGGTTTTCATGAAAGGATTTTTAGTTGTGGAAAAACTTAAGTTGATTCTTGAAGTGTTAAATACTAGGTTTTATCTATTTGAGGTGATAAAAAAAACTCTTTAATTCAAAAAGTACATTATTCTTTTATCCAAATTAGAGTTATGCCTTAGAGCTAATTGCAATTGTGTTTTCCTTGAACATATGGAAACACCATCTTTATGGTACAAAGTTTGATGTATCCAACTTTCATGAAACTTTAAACTATCTATTTTATTAGAAGGAGTTGAATATAAGACAAAGAAAATTGATGAAACTCTTGAGGAGTTATGATTTTAGTTAATGATTTTCGAGAAAATTAAATGTAATATGAAAGAGTGAAATTTTAACCAAAAAATATATATATAAATAATAAAATATAGTAGATGAACTAAAACCCCCTACTATTTTTATCATTTTAGACGATCTACCAAAAAATCTTAAATTATGTTAATTTGTGGAGATTTTTTATAACCTCCTCTGTTTTGTTTTTTATAGTGAGAGATACTTTAAGTTGAATGCTAGTTCATATGTTACTCTGATATTTGCAAAAATTTGACTTGGTTGAGCAATTCAAAGACCTAAACTTATACTTAGAGTTGATTTCGAGTCACATTTATTATGACATGCTTGATATCTTAATGATTTCCTTAGAATTACAAAAATGTAATTAATGGATCATAGTCCAAAATGGACCATGGATTTTTTATATATCAATCACGCGTTTTGAAGTTTTTGTTGTTCTTAGATTATTCATAGTCCAAAATCATACTTTTACTTTATTTATTTTTTTATTATTTATATATATCGACTTTTTTTTTTTATTTTATTTTAATTATTGATAGAGCATGAGGATAGAGTTTCATCCTTGCAAACGACCCCAACTAACCATTCCTTGAACGACAGAACAACTCGTACAAAACGAAACTTTTTGTAAGGGTTCAAAAATAAAAAAATAATTATTGTAATATCTTTTGTCATCTCACACTACTAGTATGAAAACCTTTTCTTCTTTAATCAGTCACATCGTCTAAATTATTTTTGAATTGACAAATAAACAAACTATATTTAACCTTTCAATTTATACAGGACAATATATAAATAAAAGTTCAACCATAGAAATATTTGAAAGCATCTTAAAAACAAAATCAAATTACAATCAAACCCTTTGTTTACTATTCATTTAATGTTGAAACATGAACAACCTAACCTATATCTAACATATCTAGATAAACTATATAACTATATATCTAACAATTCATGATTTTAATAATAATAATAAATAATAGTAAATTCTAGTTGATTTAATCAAAACTATTTAATGTATATCTAGAAATTCAAGAAAAGTTAGATGATATTACATTTGGATAATATTATGTGAAGATTAAATAATGTTATAAGAAGCTTTAGATATTACACGTGTTGCACAAGAGTGAGAATGAATAAATGCATTATAAGTGCAACAAGATGCACCACAATCTTAAATGAAAACTAGATAAGATGGAGTCTTGAAATCACTTTGGTATTATAAGTTTGATTAAGTACATAGTTTTAACCTTTGATATGGAATTAGAATTTATTTTTATTTTAAATGGTATATTTTAATTTTTAAATTTTAAAAATAAATAAATATAATTTTTTTAATCTAATTATATTAATGTTTTTTACATGTCAAACGCACTCTGTAATAAATATTGATGTAAAAACGTATCAAACTGTGTATACAACTCAAATACTAGCATGATATATTGTTTAACATATATATTCTTTTAATATAATTGGACTAAAAGTTCTATATCCATTCATTTTTAAAGTTTAAGAACAAAAATATATCAAAGTTTCGTTTTTGCTTCATTTTAATTTCACATTAAAGTTCAGAAATTATTAATATATTAACCCTATAAGTTTTAAGTATTATGAAATGTTTGTAAAATCTAATTAACAATGTAATACGATTTTTTTTTTATAAAACTAACATTTTATTTCATACTCATGTTTTTCTTGAATAAAACAACATTCACAATTATTGTCCTTTCCATTTTCATTATCCACCCACACTTTAGAAAAAATATATTCACAATTTTTTTCTGTCAAACCGGAGTTTTAATATTTACTTTACTATCTGTCTTATGATTTTTTGCAGTCATTTCTATATACTTTATTTTCTAAATTTTTTTTGAAATTAAAAGTTTTAGTATGTGAAGATTACATTTTTTTTAGTAACAATTTTATAAAACAATGTGATATTTGAAGTTAACTTTTTTTTTTTACACATTTTTTTTTGTCGCGAGTTTTCTCAAATCTAGAGTGTTAAATTAAAGACTATAATTTTATTTATCATATATACTTTGGTACTCACTAACTTTTAACGATGAAATGAAAATAAAGACTACCTTCTCATTGTATAATTTAAGAGGGGTCAATACAATTCATTTATCTTTAAGGGATCAAAATTACTTCAATTATAGTGCACGCATGTATTTACTTTTTTTATTATATTAAAAAATAATAAAATTAATAATAATATTTTTATTATTATAATTATAAAATTAAATATAAATAATTTTATAATTTAATTATAAAGAGTTTTTATTTGTTTTGTAGATAATTTTTTAATTAAAAAAATTATTAAGTTTTAAAAAAGTGGTCAATTTTAGAAAAATCATTAATTTAAAAAGAAAACAGTTATTTGAAGGGTAAAATTGATAAAATAATAATTTTAATTTAAAAAAAATACAAAGAAAATGTTGACACCAAAAGAATATATCTCTTTATATATAAGTATAAATAATATGTGAGGTTAATGAAATAATTCTATAATTAGAAGTGGTCTTGATCTTCCATACTTGACCAATGTTTTGACTTTATGTTCATTCAAATAATATAGTTAAGATTAATCAGCATTTTCGATGTATTGTCACTTGGTTTTTTTCTTGAAATTCTTGAAAAGAGTTTTAAAAAATTAAAGAAAAAATGTATTTAAACATATTTTGATATATTTAAAATGATATTAAAGTAGATTTTTAAGTTATGTTTCACTATTAGATATATTAAAATATATTTATTTGAAAAAGTTTTTTTATTTCTAAATTGCCTTACAACACATTTTTTTAAAACATAGCTTTAACTTTTTAAATATTACTTTTATAAATGAATAGAATATCCATTTAATTATGTTGTATAAATAAAAAAAATAAACTAATAGATTTGTTAACAGGTTCATTATAATCTGAAATAAAATCTTCCAGTTTTCTTCAGAGTAAATACCGATAACTAGTTTAGAATTAAACCAAGTAAATTTCATTATTCTTGCACAATCAATTAACTATTTATTAAAACATTTTGAAAACATCATGTAAATCATGTTTTTAATATTTTTGTTTTATTTTGTGACCATTTTATTACCAACTCAATCCTTAGTTAACTTAAAAAATCTAATTTAACATTTTTTTATTAAACGTTTCTCTCTGCATGTACTTTAATAACGTATTTATTTGGTTGTGAAATTCATCGTAAACGAAACTACTTGAATATATTTGTTGTTACGCGTGTATCATCATTGTACTTAGAAGAAGACTTCGAAATTTCACACCACAAATTTCACCAAATAATTCACAATTTGATATTAATTTGATATATCGAATATTTGGCACTGTTCATGCTTTTTATTTATTATTTTCGTTAATTTTAGTAAATAAATTACGCAGAGAACAATAAAATATTATAGACTTAAACTTACTATTGGTCCAATACTATCATAAAAATATGAAATGTTAGTTTCAACAAAAACTTATTTGCATGGTACTTCTATTTTTTAATCTCTAAATTTTTATGTATTTAAAATTAAAATTCATTACATATTAAATTTAATTCAGTTTAATCTCAAACTTTTAATAATATATAAATATAATTTTTTCAAATCCAATTACTTAAATTTTTTTTCCTTACATTTTAAACGATATTTGAGATTAATTTCTAAATCAATTATACCATCTAACACGTTCAGTTTAAATATTAATTTAAAATATTATTTAACACGTAAAATAAATATTTATATGTTTAAATTAATATAATTATTATATCCATTTATTTTTAAGTTTAAAAATCAAAATTATGAAAATTTAGAATATTGACAAATTTTAATTTTTCATCAAAATTTATAGATTAAAAAATATTTTTTTTAAATTAAGTAATTCTTATAAAAGCGGTTTTAATTCTTTACTATATTTCAATTCCTTTCAATTCCATGAGATTGGTTAAATAGAATAGATTTGATTTAGACATGATTAGGAAATCTTATATTGATTTGAAATAAAATAAATTTATATTTAGATATAAATTTTATTTTATAAAATAAGTAATAATTAAAATTTTTTTTTTAATATAATATTAGATTCATGTTAAAATCAATTATAAATAAAATTTATTATTTATTCAGTATATTGTTTTATCTGTAAATGAATTTTGTAATATTAAATTGGACTTGAACTTTATTTCTTAACTCATAATTGTAATATTAATAATAAATTAATATATAAAAAAATCACTTATAATTTACAACAGAATCTCAAAAATCAAAATTTTGATAAAGGGGATTGTATGCCAAAAAAAGTAAGTTTTTAAAGTTATTCATTGATATTATATAAAATGTCAATTTATTATAAATTGATGGTAATACAATGTTTTTGTTAAAAAACCATAATAAAAAAAAATTATTCTTCATTAATTTTGGAAGGAAATGTGGTTATTTTGTAGTACATATTAGGAGTGATGTCCAATCAAATGTCTATCTTGACGTGAATTGTTTATTATTAGCTTAGCGTTAAATTGGTGGACTTTTCATTTTCACACAAATAAGTATCTCATTTTTTATATAAAAAATATTTTATTTTGATAATTAAATTCAATAATTTAGCTTATACACTTAAATATTTTAGTAGAATATTATTATTAGAAAAAATAGAAATAACAAAAAGAATTTGTTTCAAATGCATTTTAAAATAAAATAATGTGGGAAGTTTTGGAAATAAATTAACACATAAATACATAAATGTATTTCTTATTAATGATTTTTAGTTGTACATGATTTTTAGTTAAAGGGATCATGAATGTCCTTACCGGTAACCTCTATCTTTATTTATACACATTAATATACAAAGAGAACTGCTGTTATATTTCGATATTTAATAACAAATATTGGTTTCAAACATTCACATCAAAAAAATATCTCATCTAACAACTAAAAATAAGAAATTATTAATTGTTACAATGATTAATTTACAAGTGACGTGTTAAATATTTAAGTGATCTAGTGTATTTTCTTTTTATATTCATCTTGGTGCTTGCTAATTTTAGTTATAATGATTTACATTTGATTACTTATTAATTAAAGAATTAGAGTAAAGTTAGAGTATCTTTCAAAATAACGGTTTTTTAATAGTCATCACTACAGTTAAACAAAATATCATCATTTGCAACAAATATAAAATCATAATATTATTAACATTTTGATGTGTTAATTGATGTAATATATTTTATAAGTCAAGTTGTCTCCAAGACTTGTACTCATTTAGACAATTAGTATTAGTGTGTTTTAAAAGAATTAGTATTTGAAGTCAAAATTGATGTAAATAAACCAATTACAGTCCTAACATTACAAATAGTGAAATAAGAATTTTTTTATAATTTTTAAAAGAATTTGGGCCAATCCAACTTAATTTGACATGGTTCTAATTTGATGTTTCAATTTAATATGGGCCAAATTTGACTTAACCAAACTTGATATAATCTTTCTCGATCCTACTTGGTCCTGACTCGACTTGGAATTGGTTTGAGCAAGACTTGATTACACTATCTTTTTTCAACTCGGCTTAATTTGGACTAAAGTCGACTAGGTTTGACTTAGGATTTGGATTTTGATCGGACAACTAAGCCTGACTTTAGTCATTTGAAGACATGTATGCTCTAACTCGGATGAACATGTAAACTCACAGCAGTTCAACTCAACCTAAGTTGAGTTGACTTAGTTCGAATAGTGCAAACTAACTTAACACGACTTAGCTTGCTCATGCCAACAACTCGGACCTATTCAATTCGAGTATATTCAATTTGACTAAAAAACAATCATAATCAAGATAATATTTTTATCAATATCAATATTTTTAAATTATTAAAAAATAATGTTTAAATAATTTTTTATTTAATAATATCTAAAATATTTTGTTTTCAAAGAAATAAAATAAAATTTAATAAATTTAAATTATTAAAAAAATTCTTCAAACATAAAATTAAGGTCAATGGTGGAAAGAAAAGTTAATGAAAAACGTTAAATAAAAATAGAGAGATAAATAAACATATATAAATATAAAAGAAAATAAAAATATTAGATTCAGAAAATACATAAAAGTAAATAAAATAGATAAAATATAGAATAAAAAAGAAACTGTGAATTTCACAATTAATTTTTTTTTCTTCCCTGATGCTTCTGTAATCAGACAACTATTTTTCTTCTGATAAATAAGAGTGAAAAACTATCATTTATTCAAATTAAACCTAAAATATATCTTACTAACAGACAAGAATACTTATTCTTCTACTGGAAGCCTAGTCTTTCACGCAAGTACTTAATTCCAAAATACTGTAGGTAAGAGAAAATAAAAGAAATAAAAGGACAAAATAATGAGATAGAATATTTAAACGAGAAGAAATAAAATATAAATAAATGTAAAAACAGTGCAACTTTGTACTATTTTTCCTTTCTCTTATTCACTTTAAAAAAATAACTTTTATAGAATATTTATTTGAAACCATAGTGTAAGACAAACCAAATCATATGAAAGTCTAACATTCTTTCCCCAATACTTCGGCACAAACATAAATAGTATTCTTGAATTTCTCAAACACAGAGAGTAGGTAAGTAACTTGAAAGCTGTGTGAGAGATTAAAGTTATCTTCAACTCAAAATTTTACAATAATAAATTAGTAAATTTTTCTTTTCATTCAATAAAATATTTGTGACTCCAAAATTTTTCACAATTATTTATCACATTATTTTTTTAACTTATTATTACCCCACTTGTGAGGAAGCTCAGATTTGGAAACTAACACTTGAGATGAATAGTTTTTCATCCCATAAAAGAAAAAAATAAAAATAAAAGCATGTACTTGGCTTGATGTCCTTGATGACGATTTGATTTGTTTTTGCAGAGTGAAAGAGAAAAGATGAAATGAGTTGCAGAAATTGAAGTACTTCTGACACCACCACATGGAGTTGTTGCCATAACAAAACGAAGGATCATTCAACTTCTTTAATACCTTACCATCTTTGGATATTTTTCTTACATTAAACTATACATGCCAAACAACAGTGAAATATAGTAAGTTACACTTTAATTGCCCTACATATTTTTCATTCTCAAAAACTCATTATTTTTAGTTTGTCTTTTGTTATCAAACATTTTTATAAAAAAATAATTATATATATAGATATATGATTTAATGAAAAATCTTAGTTTAAATTATTAGCAAACATCAATAATTAGTGAAATAGAACACAACACAGTCCCACATGTACCATACAAAAAATCAAACACAGATGTTCTTTAAACTTAGTACTTTTCCTTGCTACATGTGAAGGTTTGTTAACAAACACAAACTATTACATCATTTTTCACTTTCTCTGTGCATTTTCTTCGACCTCCAAACTCAAAAGTAGGTGTAATGATAACAGTGTGCATATGTTTCCAAAGTAAAACGTTTATGTACACAAACACAGCACAAGTTTTCTGGCATTGCATCATGTGTCATTAAATGCAGACAAGAGACACATTTGAACAGAAAACGGGGTAGATGGGAGTTAGTTCACTGCACACGATAATAGTAATAATTATCGCTATTGACACAGCACTGTTGTTTGATGTTAAGTTGGCAGAAAGTGGAGAAGTATCTTAAGTAGAAGAAGCTACCTCTTATAAGGGTACCTACCCTACCCTAAGACACTTTGTCCCTAAACACCACCCCACATGAGCCACCACCTTCTAACACGTACTCTCACCAGTTACACCACTCTTCTACACACAAAACTCTGCATGTCTGACACTGTGTGAGTGACTGTGGCATAGCATAAGATACGACACCGTTTCATCCCCTTCCTCACTACACTGCACCCACACAACATGTTTTTCTCTCTGTCCATTGGTTCTTCTGCGGCATTGCCTTTGCCACTCAGATGCAACGCCAAAGTTGGTTCTCTTGATGCCTTCCCTTCCTTTCTCCCCAGAGAAGTGCACACCATTCAAGACCCTTTTGCCAGAAATTTCGCCATGCGGATTCAGAGGCTACCTGTGCCTGTAAATGTTTCGTCTTTTTACTCTCTTCCGATTCTTTGCATTTTTTTTCTTTGGTCTTCTGCATAGTGTTTTTGTATCTTTGTTGTGTAAAGTTAAAAGGGTATCTGAATCTTTTGTTCCTTTCAAGTACAGTGTGTTTTTGTTTATACTTTTTTTTTTTTTTTTTTTTTTTTTTTTTAGTTTAATAGGGTAAATCTATGTTTCTGGAAAACAAGCTTTTGTAAACAAAGTGTTGATTGACATTTTGAAGGTTTTTATTTCTTTTAGTTTCCTACAATTTTCTGAACAAGAAATCATTTTTTAGGCACCATCAGTGCTAATTGTGATGTGTGAACACCCCTTTGGAAAAGAAAAATCAAAATTTGTTGTGAGGGATTGGCTTAAACCCATTTTTGCTCTGGTTTTTGGCATTTTTTGTTTTGATTTTTATTAAAGGTAAACTCCTGGTCTTTTAATTTTTTGGATGTGAGATTTGCTTTAGATTCAAATGTTTCTGCAATGAAAACTTGTTGAGTGGAATTATATTTGGGGAAGTAGAAGAGATTGGATGGGTTTGCATTTCATTGGATTTGGTTCCTAATGCTGGTTCGACACTGCTGTGTTGTGGTCTTTTGGAGTTTCTTTTTTTTTTTTTTTTTTTTTTGTTTATTTTTTTTTTTTTTGGTTTTTTTTTCATTTTTTGTTTTTTTTTTTTGTCTGATTAATTCATGATTTTGTGGGTCCTTCGACACACTCTGGAGTTTCTTCTTGGCCAGGACTGAAACATGTATGTGCTTCTAGAATGTGTCTTTTATTAAATAATTTATTTCTGACACACTATTAATCCAAGTATTTTTCGCATTAGAAAGTTACCTTCATTTCCCTTGCTGAGATCTCTTAATTTCTCTGTTTAAAATTTGTAACTAGTCTTAACTTTCTAAGCCTATGAATGTAGTAGATTTTTCTCTTATTTTTGTTACATGGACACAGTATGATACAATCAATTAAAAGCTTCAGAAAGTATGAACATAACTTTATACACAGATTCTGGTTTTTGGTTATGGACACTGAATTGATAAGTATTGATTCATTCGTGAACTCAGTTTCACTGTTTGTTCCACTGTGATGCTTCTTACCTGCCACATTTGCTTAGAGTCCCAACCAGTGTGTCTCACATTCATATAAATGTTTGATTTAATTAGGTTAGGTTCTCAGAAAATCCCATCATGAGTAGTTGTGTGAAGCCAATGGTGCAGAGCAAGGAAACTCCAGTTGTTCTTCTACATGGTTTTGACAGGTGCACATAATACACGATAGACAAATTTATTTATGCATTTTATGCACAAGTTACCCCTGAAACTCATGCTGTGTTGTTATTCAGCTCTTGTTTAGAATGGAGATATGTATTACCATTGCTTGAAGAATCTGGTATTGAGACCTGGGCCATTGACATTCTTGGTTGGGGTTTCTCTGATTTAGGTTTGGTTTTTATTACTTTTCCTATTGTATGTTACTTACCCTTTTGTTCATGAGATTTTTAAGATGCTTTCTCCTCTCTTTTTTCTTCTTCTGTCCATCAGAAAAACTTCCTCCCTGTGATGTGGTATCAAAGCGTGATCACTTCTACCAGGTACTAATTGTACTGTATCCCCAACTCATAATTAAATCTGAAAAGTGAAAACTCAATTGGAGTCTGCACAGCTATAAGATGGTAAATAAATCTGAAAAATCTGCATCACCTACTAAATTCTTTCCCTAAATTATCTAACTTTGTGAATTGAGTTGGGTTTGGAATAAACTTAAATATATCAACTATTGGAATCTGGGTAGTTAATGTATTAATAGTTGGAGTCTTATAGATAGTTAATGTGTTAGCTGTGTTGAGTATAACGATTAGGAATATCTGAGTCTATAGATTGTACTGTTTATTGCATGAATAACACAACAACATAGGTGAATCAGTTTATTCAGAGTAAATTTGTTGTCATCAAATTGGAGCAACAGATCATATATAGGCTATGACTAGTTCATCAACTATGGTCTAAAGAAATTGAATAATGGATACCTTCAATAACTATAGTTTCTTTCTGCATCTGTTGAGACTGAAATGGATTTATCTATGACAGTTTTGGAAATACTACATCAGAAGGCCAATGACATTAGTTGGACCAAGCCTTGGCTCTGCTGTTGCCATTGACTTTGCAGTCAATTATCCCGAAGCTGTACGTAGCATTCAATAATTTGACTTCTAATTGCCCACCACAATCCATTTTGCAAAAGAGTTCTTCATCAAATGACTCTGGTGTCCTGTGGTCATTTATTTGCAGTTCATCTTTTCAGGTGGAGAAGCTTGTTCTGATTGGTGCTAGTGTATATGCAGAGGGAACTGGAAAGCTGGCAACCTTACCAAGAGCAGTAGCCTATGCCGGGGTGAATATCTCTCCAAACTTTCTATAATTTTACCAACACCAGAGATTAACAAGAAAATCACACCAAACTTGATCTCCCTCTATCAGTGTTTGTCTGGCTGAATAAGTTCATTTGTTCATTCAATTACTTTTGGCTCTTTATGATAGAGTTTCATAATATGACATTTAACCTTTGGAAATGGAATCTTTGTTTATTCATTTTGGCTTAAATCAGTTGGTGTAGTTATGAGAGGATTTGGAAGTTAAGAACTTTCATTATTCAAGTTACAACTCACTACTGTTGTTCTTCTGGATCAGGTTAATTTATTGAAGAGCTTTCCATTACGCCTTTATGCCACCTATTTGACCTTCACAAACATTTCCTTCAGCAATAGTCTTGATTGGACTAATGTGAGTTTCCTGATTCTAGAATTTCTGTTTTATTTGTTGTAACCTGGTATACATGTTTTTTTAATCTATTCTTTGCTTTACAATGGACCATTCTGCTTTTTTTACTTTTGGATAATTCAGCACCACATGTCACTGTTATGAGCTGAGCTGAAGATTACATGTCTATTGTGTGATCTTATGTGCAAGAGCCTAAAAAACAATAATTGTAATAATACATTTACATAGGCATTGTTGGTAAGATTGAATCTTTGGAGGGTAGAAAAAAAGAGATAAAGAAAGCTAGGGATGATGTCTTCAAGGCTGGCTAAGCACTTTCCTTTAGGCTGTGTCATTCATGAATAGTTGATGTCTATTCATGCTCTTATTTCATGAATGGTCACATCATTTCTCTTAATCAGTAGAACATGGGTTGAAAATATGCCTTAATATCTTTAATTTGAAAATGAATTATTTAGTATTTTAGGAATATGTTTATTAAGGCAGGAGCAATGTTAAAAACATGCCTAAATATGTTGTTCTAAATTGAATAATATAGTCCTTTTTGTACGAAACATATTCTCTCTTTTCTAAACATAATTATTCTAACAAAAAAATCTCAACATGTTCCTAGATTCAAATGATGTTATGAAGCATTATATTTATAACCATTGGATTGAACCTAGAAAAGACAATTCTTCCTCTTGAATGAATCAAGAAAACCATTCACTTTGAATGAATGAAGACAACTCTTTAATTTAAATGAAAAATGATGAATTTCATGTTCTGAAAGTATCTCACATGAGAATTAATATCTCAATAGTTATCCTCTTGCCAAAGGATCTCATGTCTGTCCAAGGATATATCAGAAGACCCTTCACACAATGAGCTTCTCATATCTGTGATTTTGAATGTGCAAGAATCAATAATGCTAACAGTTATCATATGTTCTGCATAGGTTGGCCGATTGCATTGTTTATTGCCTTGGTGGAATGATGCTACAGTGGATTTTATGACAAGTGGTGGTTACAATGTGTCTCCTTTGATAGGAAAGGTATGTGAAGCTTTCCAAGTCGTTGATGAATGCTGTATTTATTACATCATTCTTATGTCATTTAATCCTTAGAAGTGGTTTAACTCACATGGATACTCGGAAATGTGAATCTTCATCAAAGCTACTGATATTTTCATGAGATACCATGACTGTTCATCATACCTGTTGAAAATAAAGAAGATAGGGATTGAGATTAATCTCCCTTGTGTATAAACCACACATAGGGTAATCTATTTATAATAGAGAGAGGTACAAGTAAAAAGAGTAACTGAAAATAAAAAGATTAAATA
>Ga0214545_1005167_pt1 | contig 23860 bp, 14 predicted proteins | sample CNSS4metaG_FD_160064 | JGI IMG/M metagenome (GOLD analysis project Ga0214545, IMG submission 160064) | Root nodule microbial communities from cowpea collected in UCLA plant growth center, Los Angeles, California, USA - CNSS4 | ecosystem: Host-associated > Plants > Roots > Nodule | place: USA...
TTTATTTGTGCTTTTGGTGATTTATTATTGCTACTCTTTGATTATTGCTCCTCATAGATTCTTGCAAGTTAGGGGAAATTATATCCGCTGCATTCTCTGGTATATTGTTTGTTGTTGTTTTCCCCATCAGCATTTGTACTTTAATCCGTAGCGATTGTGTTCGATAGTGGTTGAAAAACCTTTTATACATCGAAGGTTTTTGCATTTCGGTTGGAGTTCATAATTGTGGATGCTAAGAAGGAATGGTCCGGTGTTGATTGTAAAGGGTTATTCGTGGAGATGAATGACTTGTGCACACATCATAAGGCGAGTTTTTTTTAAACGACTAGATTGTACAGTTTATATCGCGGTCATTGACAACTTTAATATTTTTTTAGAAAGTAATCAACAAAATAAAAAAAGATAAAGTTAATTTTAAGTCATTTTTTTTAATAAATTAGTTATTATAAAAATTATACAAAAGAATTAGTCACGATATAAGAGGATTAAGATAACTAAAATAATAAATGAAAGAAATAAATAAAATTGAAAAGATAAAAAGAGATTAAAACAATTTTAAAGAAAATATGTTGATTCCATTATTTTTCAAAAATATGATTCATTATTGGTTTTCTAAAGATTATTTTTATTGATTTCTTGTCTAAGATTTCAAATTAATGAATATAACTTCCCAATTAATTTGTTGGCATCCTCACCCTTATCTAAAGTAACTTATTAATCAAAAGTAAGAACTTTATGAATTAATCATAGTAGATTTAACCAAAGTAATTTCTCAATTAAATATTAAATATTACTATGTCTAATCATATCTATTCTTTTACCTCTTATATCTAATAAAAAGCTAATTAATCAAAGTATCTTCTTGATTAATTCTAATCAAAGTTTTTTTCCTTTAATCAAAGTAATTTCTCAATTATTAGCAAAAACTCATTCAATCAAATGAAAGTTTCTAAATTTAACCAAAGTAACTTCTTAATTAAAATTTAAAAACTGTTGGACTCATATGATTGTTAAGTTATGTAGATTTAACAATGCATTAACTTGTTACAATGTAAAAATCATTACTTTTACTAGATTGAGAACTAAAAGACATAGACTAAAATAAGTCACAAAAAAGAATCAAAAGAACAAACATATTTATTCATCTAACCTCAGAATCTAATTAAAAAATTACAGTTTAACTAACCCTTGAAGCATAGTCTTTTATAGAATGCAATTACATTTCAGCCCTCTTTTTAACCATACTTTGACCAAAGTTTCACTATTTGACCAAAGCATAGTTTAAGCCCTCTCTCTTTCTAAAAGAAAGGACATTTGAAGAAAAGATGGATTAGTTCATGAAGACACAAAATAAACGCATATGCCAACAAGATAAGCAAATGAAATTTATTTTATAGCACATCTAGTTGAAGAATGTTATGTAAGGGTCTTTTGATCTTCCAGACAATAGAGATAATGTAGTAGATGATTCTTGTGATGGTAGACCACATCAAAATTAGTTATGTTAAATTGTATGACAACTTTAAAACTTGCATATTTATTAGAACAATTTTCATTTTGGTTTTATGTCGGATCATGTAATATGAATTTTTGTACTACTTTTTAGTACATTATATATTATAGTTGATTGTTATTTAGCATAATTAAATTTGTAGCATCTATAACCACACTTACCTATACCACGCCTAAAAAAATGTGGTCTAATCTTTAGACCATGTTTTTTATAATTTAGATAACAATTTTATGTTGTTGTCTAAAGTGATTTTTGTTGTAGTGAATCATGCACATAAAATTGGCTATTTAGAACCAAATTATATTGGTCTCTAAATATTTATAGTTTTTGCTACTGATTTATCCACTGATTTGGTCATTGATTTAGTCATTGATTTAGTCACCGATTTGACATTTGTTTAATCATTGAATTAACTATCGATTTATCCACCGATAAATATTTTAATTAAATTAAAATTTGTACTTATTAGCCATCAAATTAGCAACCAAAAATCATTTTATTAAATTAAAATTTGTACTTATTATCCATTGAATTAGCAACCAAAAATCATTTTATTAAATTAAAATTTGTCCCAATTAGCGATTGAATTAGAGACGAAAAATTTAGTGGCTAAATTGGTCTCTAATATTTGAAGGTGAACAAAATTTTAGTGACTCATTAACCACTAAAATATTGGTGAGAGTTTAAACTGATTTTGAAATCAATGGCTAATGATTTTACAACTAGGATTTTTGCCACCATTAAATTTCGATGGCTAATTTGGTGGTAAAGAGTGTTCGCGATCACTTTTAACATTTTAGCCCCTCATTTAGTCGATGACTAAAATATTTTTTTTCTTGTAGTGATCATATAAAAATTATTAAATTTTAATATTAGTAACAATAAAAATAATAATAATGATGATGATAGAATAATGATAAATTTTTATTTATAATAATAACAATACTTACAATATTAAGAAATGATGAAAGGAAAAGAGAAAAAAAAATGGCCAATGATTCATATCTCATCTTTCTAAATTAAAAGAAAAAGTTACACCTTCAATTAAAAAGAAAAATAGTACTAACAGATTATATTTTATCAATAGATACATTTGATTAAAGAAATAATAATTATCTTATTATATCCTAACTCAATTTATTACAAAATTATATTTAAGGTCTCATATTACTTAAAAATTATATGACTAAATAAATTTAAAACATGATTACATGTATAACACAGTATTTACTTAGCGTTTTAAAGTAGTGCATCGTGCACTGTGTGCACTTTGTTCTTATTTCAAAATGTTTCTTCGTTCTTCAATAAACACTTACCTCACTAAAAATCAAAAAAATCAAAAAATCAACTTCATCGTGACTTTATTTTTAATATTAATTATTGTATTAAATATTTATTAATAGACTAAAAATTATATCTCTTAATCAATATAGACTGGATCTAAAATATTATTTTTTAGTTTGATGCTTGGATTTAGTTAATTAATTTTATTTGTTATACTTTTGAAGAATTTATTTTTATTGCTTTTTGTGAAATTTTTATTTTTTTAAAGTTTATTTTTGTGATAATTAGCTTACTTTTACAATTTTTGTGTGTGTTTTACTTTTTATTTTCTTTTGTAATTATCGTATATAGAAATAAAGATAGGAGTTGAGAATGATAATAGTATTGGACGAGAATGATTCCTAAAAGAGTAGTATAGAAATATGTTATATGATATATTTTAACCTTTTTAACATATTGTATTAAGCTATGGCTAACACAAAACCCATAACTTGGAAGGAAGCTTTAAAGGTGAGAGAATGAAGGGATGCTATGAAAAAAAAGTTGGAGGAAATTGAGAAAAATAGAACATGGGAATTAGTTAAACTGCCACAAGATAAACTACCTATTAATGTGAAGTGGGTTTTCAAGCTAAAACTGAAACCTGATGGGAGTGTGGCCAAGTATAAGGCCAGATTGGTAGCAAAAGGCTTCCTACAACAGGAAGGAATTGATTACATCGAGGTATTTGCCCTTGTAGCTAGGATGGAGACCATGAGGCTAGTTACAGTAGTAGCAAGTTCTAAAGGCTGGAAGATGGTTCAAATGGATGTGAAGTCAGCCTTCCTCAATAGCCCACTAGAAGAGGAGGTGTACATTGTACAACCACCTAGTTTTGAGAAGGAAGGGAGAAAACACCTTGTGTACAAATTAAGAAAGGCCTTATATAGGCTCAAGCAAGCCCCTAGAGCTTGGAACAAGTTGATTGATGTAGTTCTAGCAAAGCTAGGATTTATGAAATGCACTGTTGAATTTGGTGTCTATGTGAAAAACACAAGTCATACAAAGACACTCATTTTGTGCTTGTATGTTGACGACTTAATCATTACAGGAAATGAAGATGTAGAGGTTGGATAATTTAAAGAAAAATTGAAGGCTGAGTTTGAGATGACAGATTTAGGAACACTAAATTATTTTCTTGGGCTGAAATTTGTACACACTCATAGTGGAGTGTTTTTACACTAGAAGAAATACGCATAGGAGATTCTGAAGATATTCAAGATGGAAGAGTGCAATGAGGCTATAATTCCAGTGTTGCCTGGAGTAAAACTGACTGAAGAAAAGGAGGCTGAAGTGGTAGATGGAACTTTATACAAGCAGATAGTAGGTTCACTGAAGTTTTTGTGTAATAGGAGGCCAAATTTGAGCTATGGAGTAGGTCTGATCAACAGATTCATGCATGACCCCAGAACACCCCACTTGGAAGTTGCTAAACACATCCTAAGGTACATAAAAGGCACTACAGATTGGGAAATTTTCTTCCAAAAGGCTGATGACCAGAATAGAGTAGTGCTTGAGGCATTTCCGGACTTAGACTAATGTAGAGATAGAGTTGAGAGAAGAAGTACCTATTGGTACTTATTAAGATATTTGAGTGAACCAATCTCTTGGTGCTCAAAGAAGAAAAATGTTGTGGCCTTGTCATCATGCGAAGCAGAGTACATAACTGCCTTAGAAACAACTTGTTAGAGTGTATGGCCTAGTTCATGTAATTACACCATCTCCATAAACTTCATGTCCAACAAGCCTAGTGGAAGGAAACCTCATCCTCTGAGTCCTTCTATTGTCTGAAACATTAGCTGAAAGCTCAGTTTTATCCTCAAGAACACATGAAGTATGTGTTACCGTATTCTCCTTCTCTTCCCAACTCCAACTGGTTGTCTCATCTACTACCACATCCCTACTAATCACCATTGTTTGTCTTTCTGGGTCATATAGCTTGTATGCACTTGTTGGATGGTACCCAATCAAGATCATGGGCTCACTCTTGTCATCTAGTTTCCTCCTCTTCTCATATGGAATATGTCTATGACATATTGACCCAAAAATCTTTAAGTGTTGCACATGTGGCTTGACACCAGACTAGGCCTCTTCTGGTGTCACAAAATTTAGTCTTTTAGTTGGGCACCTGTTAAAAATGTAGGCATCAATAGTTACTTCCTCTCCCCAATAGCCATATGACATGCATTTTCCTTTCAACATACACCTTGTCATATCAACCAACATCTTGTTTATCCTCTCAGCCAGCTCGTTGTGTTGTGGTGTATAGGGGGCAGTCACCTCATGCACTATTCCGTTCTCTTCACAAAACTTGTTGAACTCTCTAGACTTGTATTCACCACCTCCATCAACCCTCAAAATTTTTAAATTGTTGTCACTCTGTCTTTCAACATGGGCACAACATTTTTCAAAGACAGAAAACACCTCTGCTTTCTCCTTTATCAAGTACACACATATTTTCCTCAAAAAATCGTCTACAAATGTGAGGAAGTATTTATTTCCTCCTAGTGATGGGGTGTCTAGGGGACCACACACATCAGAATGCACCACTTCCAATACTTGTTTGGCTCTTTTTGGGTGCAGAGTCTATAAATGCCTTCTTGGGTTGTTTACCAATCACACACCCTTCACAGACTTTGGCTGGTAGCTAGATCTGTGGTAGCCCTTCCACTATCTGCTTGCTACTGAGTTGGTTCAGACTTTTAAAATTCAGGTGACCATATTTGTAGTGCCACAACAAAATCTTATCCTCCACATTAGCATCTGCTAGGCACGATATTTCAGTAGTTTCTAGATTCACCTTAAATGTCCTGTTCTTGGATAGTGGTGCCCTAATCATGAGCCTCTGTTGTGAGTCATAAATCTCAATCAATTTTTGCTTCATGTTCATGGTGTAGCCTTTCTCTAAAAGTTGTCCAAGGCTGAGTAAATTATTCTTCATGCTTGGGACGTATAGACATCATTCATGTAGGCCACCTTGCCATCCTTCCTTGTGATCATCACTTTTCCAATTCCTTCTGCCACAATGGAGCTATTATGTGCAAATTTAACACTATTTCTCATACATGGGTTAAGATCAATCAACGATTTCCTGTTTCTAGTTATGTGATTGGAGCACTTTATATCTAAGTACCAAGACATGATATCCTCCTCACTGCCTATTGTCGCCATCAGTAGTACTTGGTCTAAATCAAACCTATTTCCTTCTTCCTGTGGCATATTTGCTTCTTCTCCTTTTTGCCCCTTCTTTGATGTGTGCTCATGCCAACACTCATAAGAATAGTGCCCATATTTTTTACAATTATAACACTGAACTCTTTTTTTATCATATGGTCCCCTGCAACCTTTTCCTCTTCCTCTATTTTGGTATCTGCCTCTACAATCAGACTCATTATTCTGCCTCTAGATCTGCCTCTACCTCCATAACTCACCTTGGCCTGTAGAGCCTGTTCAGTCACCTTCTCACCATTCTTCCTTTCATTCACGCTCTGTTCATGTGCTTTAAGAGAGTTCTACGGTTCTTCTATTTTCATAACATCAAGATCCTTTGACTCTTCTATGGCCATCACAACATGGTCAAACCGTGGGGTTAAAGTCCTTAAAACTTTCTCTACAATTGGTGTCAAAATACTCTGCCATAGTATCCTTTTCTGTCATAAAGAGAAGTTCATATTGCCTTCTACGAGATTGCAGTTTCACCTTCTTCATTTTCCTAGTATTTCCATACCCATTTTGCAAGATCTCCCAAACCTATTTTGTTGTAACAACTTTTGATATTTTCTGAAAGATAGGGGTTGCAACACATTGATGCAGCAATACATGAGCCTTGTAGTCCAACTTCTTCATCTCTTTGTATGTTTTCTTGGCTCCTTCATCAACATTCTTGGGTGGTTCTTTGAAACCCACTTTCACGATCTCATCAATTTCTTGAAATCCAAGAATAACATCCATCTTCACACACCAATCATCATAGCCCTTTCCATCAAATATGGGTAAGCTTCCCGGGATCAAACCTCCACTAGCCATGAGTAGAACACACAACAATATTCCCAAGATTCCCTTTCTTGAACCTTACTCTAATACCACTCTATTGGGCCTTGATCAACATACACGAGCCCACTACCACACTATTTGTTAACTCTCTCTCTCTCTCTTACACAAAAAGATAAAAATACCTTTTCTCTATAGATTGTCTCGAAGCTTCCGCACTCACCAAACTTCCTCTGCCACACAATTGCTTCTTCACAAACACGTCAGTTATGTTTTTTTTTGCTTTCTCTTTTACTATAAGCCACGTTTTGCTCATAGGTTACTCATTCACAGCTTTGCTCCTTGCAGGACACACACCTGCTCTATGCCACAAAGAATGAAAGAGGAAGAGAGCTATTCAAGAGAGATTAGAGAGAAGAAAGGTATTTTATCTTTCGTGAATGTAGTTTCTCTAACAACTTTTATAGAAAGAAACTATAGTATTTATGAATGTTTTGTGCTACTATTATTTCTGCTCCTCAGACAAAAATGAATAACTGTTTGCATTTATTACTTACAACTTATTCGATTTTTGATTAACCAAGTCAACATCACCTTCACTTTTGCTATAAACAAGCTTCATTAATGAAAAATATTTGTAATCCCAAAGGTTTACCATACCTTTCTATCTACACTTTTTGTAACTTGAATAATGGAATTCAGTTAGAAACAATCTCATTAAAAAACTTAGACCTCAAAACGACCAAACAATTTATTAAAACTAAAAGTGAAAAGTAAATGAGGAAACATGTCTAAGTGACTATGTAAACGATGAAACTCATAAAACCCTAATCTTATACCTAATTTTAAAGAGTTGAGAAGTATTTTATTTAGAGGGTTTTTACTCACAATACATGCATTATTTTCTTCATCAAATGCATTTCTTATGATAGTATTATTTCATTTTCTCTAGCTTATAATTGTGGTGTCCTTGACTAAGTTGTACAAAATGGAAACTACCAAAAGTGTACAAAGAACACATCACATGAGCATCATGAAATGTTTGGCTTCTCTTTCTAGGAAATTCAGTAAGTTCAAATTCAGTGTACGTTGTAGTCAACCATCACGAGTAGAATTTAGAGTTACGTAGAATAGTTATAAATATTTACCCAAAAAAAAAAGTGAGTATTGCATTGGGTGCACGTGTGAGAAGATTTGGTGCAAGTAGAAAGTAAAATGAGTTGCCACCTATCCAATAGGTTTCAATAATGGATTCACACTATATTTACAAGTTAAAAATCATGATATTGATCAACGAAAACTTGTAGGACTAATCACTATGAGAATTTCATGAACTACATTAATTTATTTTAAATAGGGCATCTATATTATACATCATATAAATTTGTTTAATTAAGTTTTAAGAATATCGTAAATTTAAATGTTTTTATTAAAAAAAATCACTCTATTAAATATTTAAAATATTTTTTATTTCTTTTAAGTATTTAATGTTTGATTTTATTATTAATATGATGAGATATGGTTATCATTTTCGTCTTTTATTTTTAAGGTACAAATTCATTTTTTTTTATTTTTAAAATTTTTCAGTTAACTCGGTTTAAAAAAAATAAAAAATAAAAAAATTGAAGAAGATTGAAAAGAAAAATATGGAATTGATCGAAAAATTAAAGACACAATAACGATAGCATCTCATGAACAATAAAATTAAAGAAAAAGTATTTAGACAAAAATAAACAGTATTTTAATTATAATAAATTATTTTGATAATATTTAAATGTATTATAAATTTAATGATTAATATTTATAAATTTTAATAAATTTAATATTTTAGTACAAAGATAAAAAGAAAAAGTATTTTTATATTTTAAAAATACTTTTAATTAAATATTTATTGAAAGATCAATTTTATAAAAAGTTTCATCAAAATCTATATAGCAAAATAAAACTCGCAACATAATAATAATGGAATAGTCTAAACAAAAATGTTTAGGAAAAGAAAAAGAGTTTGGACGTGGATAGCATTTGATTGGGCGAGGATTTAAAGTGCCACGTGGCTGCGAGAAAATTGAGAAAGGTTTTGGAAGTAGGTGATTGATTAAAGGCATCACGGGTAATTCCACCGCTCACCAGATATTTCAACTTCTCTCTTTTCACTTTTAAATTCAATTTTACACTTCCAACTTCTTCTTATTATTATTATTATTTCCCTACAAAAATACCATTTCATGTTCCCATATTTAAAAAGAAAAAAAAAATAGTAGATACAAGTAATAATAATGATGGATTGTTTAAAAAAATGTTATAAAAGGAAGTAATAAGGGGGAATACTAGTTTCGAAGTAGGTAGGAAGATAATAACTATAGATATAATTTACACTAATTTACACTAATTATATAATTTAATGCTTTTTAATTAACCCTTTTTCAAAATTTAATACATAAATCGTATTTAAACACACACACACATACGTGTGTGTATATATATATATATATATATATATATATATATATGTATATATATATATATATATATATATATATAATACAACTTTACTTTAATTTTTCAAAATTATTTTAACATAACAATATATTTTATATAAAATATCACTCACTTCAGTTTATTTTTTTTATAAAAAACAATATAAAATAAAACGACCAAAAATACATAGTTTTAATAACCTTACAAGTTAAAGTGCCAATTTTACAAAAGTTAAGAACAAAAGTAATTGATTATTACAAAGGTTACTGGGAGTTTAGTCTTTTTTTTTTTTTTTTTTGTTTTTTTTTTTTCTTGTATGATAATCATTGGACAAATCTTCATGTGAAAGATAACTAGAAAAGTATAATTGTTTCATATGAAACAGAGAAATAAAATATTATTTATTTTATTTTATTCTTGTACGGGACGGATTTATTGATTTATGTGAACTAATATTCAGAATATACATAAATCATTAAATTGTTAATTAGGTAGATTGTCACTTAAATTATTTTTTGAACTATTTTTTGTTGTGGGTTAGACAAGATGAAAGATTTTATCCAAATAAGTTTGAATTCAAAAAAATAGGAACAATAAATGATCAACATTGCTTTAAATTTAGCGAAACCTGGTCCTACAATATTTAAAGCAAAATTTAAAATTAAGTAATGTCTCTTGATCCACAAATCTTACTATCTATAAGAAAAGATTGTCATTAATCGTACTCAAATCTATAAAATTTCTTCCATCTAACTTTAGGAAAAAAAAATACAAACTAAATATTTCTAGCTTAAATTCTATCATTATCTTTATCTAGATTAATTTAACAAAAATAGAATATTATGTTTAATAACTTTCAGTGGTACTCGACGGCTATAATCGTAATTCAATTTCCTATAATCGCAGACAGCTTTTGCTCGAAAAATAATTAAATTATAAATCTGTCAAAAAGGTAATAATTAAAGTTATAAACAGAAACCTATATAAAAAGCACTCGTGTTCTTCACTTATTGCATGCATATGAATGAATACGTGTCTCCATAATTATATATTTCTTATTTGCAAAAGGAAGTAACCTAATCCCTTCAGCTAATATATATATATATATATATATTCGAAGAGAAAAAGATAAAGACTTAATCAATATTCAATTGAAGAACAATGTAAAACGTTGATTTTGCAATAATAATAACCTTTTTACCTTGATGGAATCGATTTTTCTTTGCAAATTACATACACATCTTTCATTGATTTATGAAAAAATTGAATGTAGCATTAAGATAAGGTGACCAATCACTAGTTTTTGTGCCTTTACAGCTCAGAATTTTGATTAAAACAAAAACATACACATCATGCATATTTATTCAAAAGCAACCTTTGATATAGATTGATCATGTAGATGTTAACTTAAAAGATTGAAAACAAAGAAAATTAAAGTGTGATGTTCTTCACATGACAAGGAAAACATAGTAAAAGTAATTCCAACAAAAATGGCTCTAATTTGACACAAGAAAGTTCCGTGTGGTCTTTTGCGTAAGCAACTATGCATGCATTTCGCGAAAAAGAAAAAAAGTTCAAAGTTTTTCTTTATGGAAAATATGAAGTTACTTTTGTAAAATGCATGTAGAGATGATTTATAAACAATACTTTTCTTTTTTTTGAAATTATATATTCTCCCTTAATTTATTTATCCTTCTTAAATTATGTACATATCTCACTTGCTACTTTTTCTTTATCCTTCTTAAAATTCTTTTTATCTTTTTCTTTCTTTCTTTCTTGTTACGTCATTATATTTTTTTCCTTTTTATTTCTCTCATACTCAATAGGGCATGCACACCCAGATAGATATAAAAAAAAAAAAAAACGTTCCTTTTTTCAATCGATTAAAGAATGGTTGTTACGAACTTCTTTTTTGTGAAACTTTGTTTGTAATGAGTTGTGGAAAGGAGTGTGCTTGGCTTATCGTAAAAAACAAAGAAAAAATTAGTTGAACTTAACGTCGTAACTTAAGGTTTAATGAAAAGTAAGTTTAATTTAACTTGGTCTATGTTTGGATAGTTTATATTAAAGTACTTTTTTATGAAAAGAGAAAGTAAGGGAAACTTGGAAGAAATGCATAGAAGAGGACCTTAAAAGTGGAGGTCCTTATCAACTTTGGGCAGAATGGAGTCAAATACGAAATGCTCGTAAAGAACTATTTTTATCTCTAAAATATTTTTGGGGCATGTTATCTTCCATTAGTGGTAATGTTAACCCTTCAATTAATCGATTATATTTTTTGTTACATTTTATTTGGTTTTTATTCCTATTTTATTTTTATTTATGTTATTTTATAAGTTTGAGATTAATATGAAATAATTAATTAATTTTTATTTTCTCACTTTACTCAATGTATTTTCTTTTGCTCCCCTTGCCACACTAGAAAACACTATACTTTGTATTTGTCCTAGCTTCTTCACTACGGTAAGGAGAATTGTAAAGTTAAAAAAGACATATAAAATAAGGATAGTGATGTATGTATTGAATTAATTAGGCATGGTCTCCTGATAAAAGAGGAACTGTATTGTATTTCAATAAGAAAAAAATCGGTTGATCTTAGAGTTAGCCCTTCATATAAGTAAAAAAAAAAAAAAAAAAAAAAAAAAAAAAACAGAAATGGAAATCCCAAAACCCTTTTCATTACGAATGTAAGAATATCTCTTTAATACACCAACATTTACCCCATTGTCTTAAACCACACTCTAATTAAGAATGTAAAAGAAATTTCTACATGTGAATAAAAAATATCTCTTTAATACACTAACATTTATCCCATTGTCTTAAATCCACACTTCTAATTAGGAATGTAAAAAAAATTTCTACATGTGAATCAAATCCACAGTCATAATTAAGAATGTAAAACAAATTTCTACATGTGAATCAAGAATAAAATCTGCAAAAGATAAAAAATAAATTTATAAATAGATATCTGCGACATATATTATTTATATTTACATGTTAATGGAACCAGTATAAATATTATGATATTGGTAATAATTATCTATATCCATTAATATCTAATTTACCAAAGTATCATATATATATATATATATATATATATATATATATATATATATATTATAAATTAAAGAGTATGATATTTTTTATTTATTTATTTGCATACGTGTACTAACTCTCACACGTTTGTGTGTTTGTGTTATTGGAAAACGAAATGCTAATGCTAATTTTTACGTTTACAAATATCAGAGTCTTGTGTCAAAATTGGAAATGGTTAGAAAGTTGTTTTGTATTTAATGGTTCATACATAATGAAAAATTCTGCATCATTTATTGTTCTTTTTGTTTTTGTTTTTTCCTTATAGAACATTTCTTTTGTATATTTTGAGAGTTGTGATTAAGTTATGTTAAACTATGACGTGAAGTTTATCAATTTAAACTGTCATATGGTGAATATTTTGAAGCAATTTAATCTTTTTTGGTAAAGATTTCCCCAAGGTAAATGCTTTTGCAGAACATTTTCAAAGAATTTATTTTAAAATAGAAATCACCCATAATTGATCTTACCCGTAAAATTTTTGTGGATACTTTGACTATATAAGTGTTTTTATTATGAACTATTTTAGTCTCCATCCACGTAGATCAAGAGATCATGTAGACAAAACTAAATTGATAAGTCTAAATAACAGTCCATATTTATACTTAAGTAAATTAAATATTGTAATTAATAATAATTAATTTTGTTTAAAAGAAAGTGTAAAAACCAAGCCTTACAATAATTATTCAAAGACCAAACACTTCAATTGCCATAACTTTCAGAAAGTAAAACTTACTCTTTCACAAACTCTCTGTTTTTTTTCAAATGAAACATACCCTCACTAATCATGATAATGACAATTTAAAGTAAAAAAAAAATCAATAATCTACATTGTTTAAAAATAAAAATAAGAATAATTTATATATTTTTTCAAAATGTTTTGTGAAGATAAAATCATGAATTCTAAGCTTTAAAATAAACGATACCTCAAATACTATAATTTATTTAATCCAAGGATACTATGTGAACCGACTAAAACATTAACACAATTTATAATGACGAAAATAAAGTTTTAAATTATAAAAAACTGTAAATTTTCAAATCAACAATGCCTTAAATACAATAAATAATTATAATAGTATCTCAACATGGTAAGTTAAAAAGTAAAAAGAAAGCAGAAACAATACTCAACCATAAAAAAAAAATGATAAAATAAAACTCATGTAACTATGTATAATTCTACTTCTTTCTCAACTCCTTTCCACGTTGACCTAATAGAACAACCTCGTGGTAGATTCCAAATCCCGAGACAAAAAAACTCTTTGATATTTTTAATGAAAAAGATTTAGATCCAATGATGTCATTTACTAGTGGGACCCAGTGGTCAAAATCGCGCACATTAAATCATCATAACACACAATCCCATGCTTAAAAATACGTATCCGATAGCATCACCGTCACAGTGGTATCATTAGTTAACACAACTCAACAGCATAATAAATAAATAATAATAGCACTGATAATTTCTTCGCCTTTCGTTTTCCACTTTGGTGCGCACACACACTCACGCACGAGCTTCAAAACCAAACCAAACTTCGTTACAACCTCCAAAAGTTTCAAACTTTTTCTCTCATTCATGACTCATGCCATCACCGACAATAACAGGACAACGGTAAAGCACTGAATCATGAAAATGTTGCCAACTTCCATCGCCGGAGAGGCCAGCCACGGTGGCCGGACGGTAGTCGTGGGAGTGAAGATGGACTCCCACAGCACCGAGTTGCTCACTTGGGCTTTGTTCAAAGTGGCTCAGCCGTGTGATGTTGTGCTTGCTCTTCATGTTCTTGGGAATGATGGTATATACATAACCATCCCATCAAATGATGCTTTTCCTTTTCTTCCTTTTTTTGGCTTTCATGGAGTGTGACAGGTTTTTTTTCTCGTTTTGGCGAAATGGGTTGCTGCAGAAATTGTTAATCGGGATGGGAAATCGTCTTTGTTTTCACTTGTCAAAGCTTTTGACTCTGTGCTTGCCGTTTACGAAGGGTTCTGCAATTTGAAACAGGTTGTGTTTCTCAGCATCTCTCTCCAACTCTTTCTCCCAGTCATGTTCTCGGAGTTTTAAATTGTGTCGGTGGTTTTGTCACTGTTTCTGATAGTGATCGCAATGGCTCCAGAAACCTTGTTTAACATTGCATATTTTTATATGTTATGTGGGACATGGGTTTAAAGTTGTCACTCGAGTTACAAATGATGTTTTAGCCTAAAGGGTGAGGGAAATTCTTGATTAAAATATGTGAATTTTAAGTTTTTTTCTTTAATTTTTTTGTGGAAATTATTATTCAGGTGGATCTTAAGTTCAAAATATGTCGGGGTTCATCAGTGAGGAGAATCCTGGTTCGAGAAGCAAATGCTTATTCTGCAACGCATATCATAGTTGGAAGTCCTCAAGGTCTTCAAAGAATTCGGCCATATATATCTGTGGCAAGGTACTGTGCTAAGAAGCTACCAAGGGATTGTTGTGTTCTTGCTGTTAATAATGGGAAAATTGTGTTCAAGAGGGATGGATCACCAGTAACTGCAGCAGACATGAAAGGTTTTTATTGAATTTTCCTTGTTCTGTGCTGTGGTGTGAGATTGTGAGTCTCATGATGTGTAGAGTTCTGAGTGGATGTGTTGTTGCAGGAGTTGATCAGAACCAAGCAACTGGGGTGCCTAGTTCGATTCACAGGACACTTGGCAAGACTTCAAAAGTGCAAGATGATGATGGTAAGGGTAGTGGTCAATTTTCAGATCACAGTTTGGCTAAGGCTTTTCTGGATTCTAAAGAATTCATTGAGAAGAAGAGTTGCTCTGTTTGTTCTTCAAACCCGGCACTGTTTGGTTTATGTTGTAACCATTCATCAGAAGAGTCTTGTGGTGATGCTTGTGATGAGAACCCTTTGGCAATAGTGTCTGTGCAGACCAATGATTCTGTTTCTAAACCAGGTTGGCCACTGCTCCATAAGACAATTACATCTGACAGGAAATGTTCTGAAAGATCGCTGTTTCGCCAGATCTCTGTGGTACAATGGGCAATGCAGTTACCTTCTAGAAATCTTTCATATGCTGCACATCTTGAACAAAACACAAACAACTGTGGCCCAGATAAAGATCAGTTTTTGGGTCTAGATAGCAAGAGTGGTGCTCTTGTTCCAGTGGATGCTGAAATAGGAACTCCCTCTGTGCCTGAACACAACTCTAGAAGCATTCCTAAGGAATTGGAGGGCCTTCATGAGAGATACTCATCCAGTTGCCGATTGTTTAAGTACCAAGAACTTGTGTTGGCAACATCAAATTTCTTGCCAGGTGTTTGTTTAACCTTGTACTTGTTTGAATCTTGAGATCAACTTGTCAACAAAAAAAGGGTTTATTTTTAACATGATTTGTTGTGTGATTTCAGAAAACTTGATTGGGAAAGGAGGAAGTAGCCAGGTATACAGAGGGTGCCTTCCTGATGGCAAGGAACTTGCTGTTAAGATCTTAAAGCCATCTGAAGATGTTCTGAAGGAATTTGTTCTAGAAATAGAAATCATTACTACCTTGCATCACAAAAACATTATTTCCCTTCTTGGATTCTGCTTTGAGGATGGTAATCTTCTTTTGGTCTATGATTTCTTATCAAGAGGAAGCCTTGAAGAGAACATCCATGGTACACTACTTTGTTTTGTCACTGTTAATTCCTTTTTCAACCCATGTGGCCTTGTGATCTCACTAATTTCTTCTTTTCATTTCATTGAAAAATAGGTAACAAGAAAAATCCTCTTGTGTTTGGTTGGACTGAGAGATACAAGGTGGCAATGGGTGTTGCTGAGGCTCTGGAGTATCTCCATAACAATGAAGGCCAATCTGTGATCCATCGTGATGTAAAATCATCAAATGTTTTGTTATCTGAGGATTTTGAACCCCAGGTAATGTACCCCTCTATTGGTTGAATTTCATGTCTCATGTTTTGAATCATTTGCACATGTTAGGCCTCATCCTGCATTGTTGATTTTGAACACAGCTCTCTGACTTTGGACTTGCAAAATGGGCATCAACCTCATCATCACATATAATCTGCACAGATGTTGCTGGAACCTTTGGGTTTGTACTTTCACACATGCTGCAGACAGAATTTGCATTTAAATAGTTCCAATTTCTAAATTTTATAAACACTCATTTATGCAGTTACATGGCTCCTGAGTACTTCATGTATGGCAAAGTCAATGACAAGATTGATGTCTATGCATTTGGTGTTGTGCTTCTTGAGCTCCTTTCAGGGAGAAAGCCCATAAGTAGTGATTACCCCAAAGGTCAAGAGAGCCTTGTCATGTGGGTATGTCTCTGCATAGTCTATTACCTACTCCGCTACTACACTTACATATTCACATGTATTGGAAGAAAAATAATGGAAAAAACAACCTTTTGCAGGCAAATCCAATTCTAAATAGTGGGAAGGTGTTACAATTGTTAGATCCTAGTTTGGGTGATAACTATGATCCTGAAGAAATGGAAAGGATGGTCTTGGCAGCTACACTTTGTATCAGACGTGCTCCAAGAGCTAGACCTCAAATGAGCCTTGTGAGATATCTATAAACTATAATTTACTACACAAACACGCACAGACACGTAAAGACACGTAAAGACACGTAAACACACATATATACACAGACATACACACATATACACACACGAACACAGAAAGACACAAATATACATAGACAAACACAGGCAGACACACATATACACAGACAAACACAGACAGACACACATATACACACACGAACACATCGGAGATATTTGAACATTGTAATATTGTTAATGTGATATTTGTTTGATTGGAGCACACAGATCAAAAAGGTCCTTGGAGGTGATGGTGAAGTGATGAAGTGGGCAAGACTAGAAGTGAATGCAGTGGAAGCAGCAGAAATGGGTGATGATGAAGCTTGTCCTCCATCTTCGAATCTGCAGTCACACCTTAACCTTGCTCTGCGTGATGTGGAGGATGACTCACTCTCCATGTGCAGTGTTGAGCAAAACATCTCATTGGAGGACTACTTGAGAGGCAGGTGGAGCCGTTCATCAAGCTTTGATTGAGCAAACTTCTAAGGATTGTGTTTTTGAATCTAAATCCTTTGTAGATAATTTTGGTGTGTGGAAGTTTATAGATGGGTTTAGGATGAGAGGTTGTTTGTGTGTGCCCTCCTCCTTCCCTTCATTGTCTAGGAAACTCTGCCTTCTAATTTCTAAGGCTAGTTACCCTTTCCCCATCTTCATCACTTGGTACCACTTTCAACCCTCATATAGTCTATTTTCTGGTGCCAAAATAAAAGTTGTATCTTGAAACTTCATAATGATTACAGTGTTCGTGTACTTAATAAATTTCATCACCATTTCTTTTATGTTTGTATTGTTTCCTTTTTCTGCTTACAACATGGATTATCTGATTCTGTCAAAAATATCATTTTTTTTATGTTAGAATGTTTTACTTTATAATATTTGTTAATTATCTTATAACAATTTAATAATATACAGTTTAATAATTCAACAATAATAGTTAATATAAAAATCAGTATTATTTTAAAGTAGGATTTCGATTTAAACTTGTTGCATAGTTTACCATTCCTTTTGTAAGGTGGAAATTGAATATTTGTTATGTACTATAATTTGATCACATCTTTATCCAAGATCTGAACCACTTTCTCTTATGCCGAAGACTGAAATACAGGGATACCAAAAGGTGGGTGATATAATAGGACCATGAAACATAATTGGGATATGCTTTAATCCCAACTCACTCTCATAATAGGACTTCTCGTAAAAGGACTTCCACACCCCTAAAAAAACTCATATTTTCTGTCAATTTTAAAAAATCTCGTAAAAAATATTTATAAATTTTATTATAAATTTTTTTTTTACAAGAAATTGCTATATATTATTTTACAAAATATTTTGTATAAAATAAATTTTACAAAAAATTTTATTAAAAATACTACGAATTTTATAAAAAAGAATTACCTATGAAGAAATTACCTGTCAATTAAAATTCTTAGAAAAAATAATAGAAAAAAAAATCTTTTCTTACAAATCTTTTTAAAAAGTTTAAAGAAAAATCTCATATAGTATGTGAATTTTTAGTAGTGCCAACATATGAATATAGTGAGTTTAAAAGGTGGTACAATAGGATCAGAATTGATTTTGTAGGGTAAAGTTTGTACTATAGTTATAATTATAATTTAACTTTGAAAGATGTTGTGTTGACAACAGGTGGACACCCAAGCTACAATCGTGACTGAACTTAAAGATGTGGCAAAGGACATTTTAGTCATTACACAAGACCAAATTTAAAACCTAGCAAAGTTTTAGAAAAGTGAGAAATTGAACAAACTAAGAAGCACAAAAGTTGAAAACACATAAAAAGAAGTGAAAGAAGGAGGAAAGCACAATGCAAGACATACACAATCGGAATCAGGTTATGAAGAAAAGATGTGGGAGAGAAAATCATAGAGTGAGGAGAAAGCGGTGAAAGCAACTAGCCCTACTATTATAAACCACACCAAATGTCAACCACACACCAAACTACCACTCACTACACAAGACCATTGTTGAATGTCCCACATTTCGACTAGAGATAAAACTAATATATATATATATATATATATATATATATATATATATATATATATATATAAGTGGTTGCGAACCTAACTTACAAGTTGGTTTTGTAAGATTGAGTTACTGATGACATACCACCTCTTAGCCATGACCAAACACACTAAAAAGAGTTGGAGTCATTTATGGAATGTGGGCCCAAGCTCTTATCATAATGGGTCATCAGCGAGTTCTTAGTGAAGTAGGTTTAATTTGGGTCTTGTATTTTGGGCATACTAGTATAGGGGTTTCTTGTGGATCTTGTATAATGGGCCAAGTAGTCTATAATTTTTTTTGGGTCTTGTATTTGGGTCTAGGGTTTGTAGTGTAGGGTTTTGGGCCTAGAGGAGATGGGTCCTAAGGAGACACATGGATCTAGGGTAAAAACCCTATCTTGGAGTGCAAACTTTCTAGAAGAAGGGCCATCTTATGTTCATAAGGTGGAAAGTTTGTAGAAGCTTGTGGATTTTTAGCTAGAGTGGTCTCTAAGTTGTTCTCTTCTGTGAGACACTTATTCTTTCCATGTGGCATACTCCTAATGGAGAGGATTAATGGCCATGTGTCATGGTCATAGTGGAGAGGATTAATGACCACATGTCCTCCTCCTCTTAATGGAGAGGATTTTTGCCTTGGTCTCCAAGTTAGCGAAGTTAAGGTTTTTAGGATTTTGCTTCTTGTTTTGAGACACCTTAGGCTATAAATAGAGGTATCTCCTCCATGTAAAAGCTACCATTGAATTTTAGTATTGTTATGCTGCCAATTTTATGCGATACTACTCATCTTAGGTCACCATGGCTAGAGCACCTGTTATAGGTTTCCTCTAACCACTCTTCTTTAAGAGTTGATCCAACCTCTTTTCCTTAAGAGTTAGCCTAATCTCTCTTGAGAGTACTCAAACACTACTATAACCTCTCCTCCTTTATTGAGTCATATAGCTTGGAGGAGGAGCTATCATCTCGTCTCATCAAAACCACCATACGCGCACCATATTTCTACCACCATCAAGCTTTCGAAAACCGCCACCCATTTGGAGTCTTCACCTTGCATGAGTCATATAGCTTGGAGGAGCTTATTTCATCAGTTAAACTTAAAGTCCACTTCTTTATATGGTATCAAAGCCATGTGTTAGAGTCTATCTTAGCTAAGTTTGTTGTTTGTTGGATTTATTATTTTACCCACTATTGGGTTGCTATTGGACCACTAATTAATATATAATCTCATGTTCAAGATGTATATGCCTCGATGTGATAGGGATATGTTGAAAGTCTCACATTAACTAGAAATAAGGTCAATTTACAATATATGTAAGTGTATGCAAAGTTCACTTCTTAATATGGTATCAAAGCCATGAGTTAGAGTTTATCCTAGCGAAGTTTATTGTTTGTTTAGTCAATTGTTCCACTTGTTATTGGACCATCCATTAATGTCTAGTCCCATGCTCGAGACGTATATCTCACCTTAGAAATCAATTTTGTAAGGTTGAGCTAAGCTTAAAATCTACTTCTTAATAACCACCATATTGCTAAACCAAACACACTAACTCCAATCAATCGCTCCAACCACACGACAAATAATAGCACACACCACACACTAAAAAGATAAAACAAAAGGGAAAACCAATTTTCAGAAACAGAAGAAAGAGAAAAATGCTTTACTTTTATTATTTTTTACCAAAACTTCAAGTATGTGTGAGCCTAGTTAATTTTGAAATATTATATTCTACCACATAAGTCCTTGGCAAGTTGACGAATTTCATTTCATGATATCAACATATCCAAACTCTTTATCCATATTTTTAATTGTTGTCAAGTCGGTGAACTCCACTTCATGATGTCAACATATCCAAACTCTTTATATATATATATATATATATATATATATATATATATATATATATATATATATATAATTGATGTAAAATTTTCGATATATTTTCGTACCGAAAATATCGAACATGAGATAAAAAAAATATTAATAAAAGACCAACAAAACCCAATACACATAATGGAGTATGATTTTCACATATTCTGTTAAGAAATATTTATAAAATAAAAGTGGTTTTCACCATCTAACAAGGAAATTTTAACATTTCCTACCATGTCTCAACTTTGAATCCGAATTTGTGTTTCCTATCAAATTCAGAGTTATTTAGAAGTATAGATGTATTCTATCAACCATATAACGTGCTTAATGAAAAAGATAAAAGTGTCCATTTGTGGAGAAATATTGTTGAAATAGTGTGGGGTGCTTGTAATTGCAATGATGTCAACATTTCACCATCATGCTTTATAATGTTTACAGAGTTTTACCTCTTAATTTGGTGATGAAGGAGTTGCTAATGTTAGATGCATCATAAATGCAAAGTGTCACCGCATAATTTGGCTGATCCAGGAATTGCTATTTATGTATTGGAGTTAATAGGCTATATCAAATAATTGTTAAAAACTTACATAATTGTTTTCATTATTTATTTGTTTTGCCCAATTTAATTTCATTACTAATAAACTGTTAATCATGTTCTTCAACTTTTAAAAATATAATAAACGTGATATTTTTCATTTGCAGTAAACCATTAACAAACAAATACTTGCATTTTTAATTTACGAATAATATAATTTATAAATAATGTATTAATTGTAACAATTTATAAATCCAACGACGTCAATTTCAATAAATAAAAAGTCACATTGTTGAGTTTTAAAAATTGAGAAACTTGATTCAATATTAAAAGGTTACATGGTTGCATTTGTAAGATAGAAGAACATAAATCTTCTATATATTGAGATAAAATAAATAAATAAACAAATAAGTAAGTAAATAAATAAAAGGTAACCTATAATCATCAATTAAATTTTATTTTTTTATTGTTCTCTCAATTTGTACCAATTTTCTATCTTTTATCCATTGCAGGTACATACATTTTACTTTAAATTCATTTAATTGCGTTATTGATTTCATTAATATGTATACATACTTTTTGTTTAAAACATATAATATAATTTAAAAAAAATAAATTACTTTTACTTATATTTTTATGAATTATTATTTTATGGATAAATGCTATTTATGGATTATAATGGTTTAAACTTTATTACCAATGAGTATTTTGTTTAATAAGATTTTTTACAATTTACTCATATTCTATTCTCTTTTACTTATAAATACTATTATTTGTATGAGGAAAAGAAACGACAAGTACCAAAAACAACAAGTTGTATAAAATTGTTTTTGGTCTTTTATTCTATATCATTTGATATACTTTTTCTATTCTTTTCTTTAATCATAATTTTATCGTATCTTGGTTATCATTTGTTTAACTTGATGAATATTCTATTATTTATATCTTTGTCTTATTCTTATGTAATTATAAATAAGAACTTGAAATACAATTCAAGATTTTCAACCAAGATAATGCTACAAACAAGCACCTATACCTATCACCTACACATTGAAAGAAATACAGAAAAACAACAAAAAGATATGAAGCGAATACACCTATATCATGTGCAGATTTTACATCTCAATCCTAAGCTGAGCAAGAAAGCCTTAGAACTAATCCATTCTTCTTTAAATCTTGATGGAAAATTGAAAATTCATGCTAGTCTCTCTTAGAACTCTCAGATAATTCTTTCTCTTATTTTGAATTCAAAAATGTTATTTAGAATGAGAAGAAAGTCGGTTTTTAAAGAGAAATCTATTTTCTCATGATATTAATCGATTATGGAAATAATCTAATTGATTAATGTCATTCATGTTTGAAATCTTGAAGTTGTTTATGTATTAATCGATTATGTAATCGATTAAATCAGGGAGTTTTGATGATTGTAGAAAGTCTTGACTATTTTAATTGATTATATAATCGATTAAAACAAAATTGTTCAGATTAAATTGATTTTGAAGAAGATTTTACTTGGCTTTACATAACATTTAGACTCAACAAGTATATAATACACTCTAGTAGCTATTCTATAAACAAAATAGGACTTAATACTAACTACCACATACTTGTACCAATCTTTATTTTGGACGTTATAAAAAACATCACCTTTATCTTCCATATCATATTAACAACGCCAACTTTTACTGACCAATTTTACTAGTTTTGGATAGAGTTTGGTGCATTTAGGTGTATGATGAGTGCGCATTTTTGTCCTCATTTAATGTTTAATTCTGGGTATTTAATTGAATTTGTGTGCTTAAAGATTGATTTAATTGGGATTTCCTATAATTGGGTTTATTGAGCATGAGATATAAAAACATGTTAAAAATAGCTTTTTAGTTGCATAAATGTTCTTTGGATATTTTGAGGTGTATTAGTGCAGCTGCAGCTAAGTTGAGCTCATGGAGGTGTGGAAATAAATTGATTAAAGCTTCATGACACCTTAAAGATAAATCCAAGAATAAGAAATTATCAAAATCACAAAAATCCAAGCCAAGCATTGCATGAAGACGATAAGAAAAGCTTGAAAAAGTGAAGAAATTTGACTAAGCCAAGAAGAGAGCAACAAAAAATTGGACCTTGCGATTTTCTTTATCTTTAAGATAGAAGATAATTTGGGAAAAATATATCTTTAGATATTTTATTTGATATTTTTAAATAATTATGTTATTTAATTATATCATAAAATATTAAAAGATATTAACTACCAAATCTTTTTAAATATGACAAGATCTTCTTGAATCTTTTTAGATCCACAACAAACAAATATATCTTGAAGATATTAGATTATTTAGAAGATAATTTGAGGAGATTGCAAAGGGTTGATTTGGAAAATTAATACAAATATTAATTGGTAATAATTTATCATATATCTTTAAGTAATTAATTTATTTAATTATAATAGATATTGA
>Ga0214545_1005169_pt1 | contig 23849 bp, 9 predicted proteins | sample CNSS4metaG_FD_160064 | JGI IMG/M metagenome (GOLD analysis project Ga0214545, IMG submission 160064) | Root nodule microbial communities from cowpea collected in UCLA plant growth center, Los Angeles, California, USA - CNSS4 | ecosystem: Host-associated > Plants > Roots > Nodule | place: USA...
TATTTGATTGGTTGATTTTCTAAAGAAAAGAAAGAAATTAGGCCTTATTTTTTAGCATGTCTTTGACTTTTAGAGAGGAGCTTTGGACCAATTAGCTTTGTGAATGTTGAATTGCCCCTAAAGAAAATTTAGTGGAAATATTGGTTGAATTCCGTTGTTTGTGAAAAATTGTTATGAGCCACATATATAATACGCTAAGTAATATTAGTGCATGTTAGAAAAGAAAAAAAAAAATGTGATGATAGATTGGGAAGGAATACCATGAGGCCTTAAAATTGAAGCCATAGAAAGATGCTCTTAACTTGCTCTTGGAAAACGTCGTTGTTGTAATGGGAATAACATTCGACCCATTTTTCTGCATAGGACCACAACACTGTTCAATGGGCACAAGATTTTCGTGTTATGGAGTCGGTGAAGGAAAAGTTGTGTAAACATCTCAAGTTTATGTCGACCCTTGTGATGATGGAGTACATTCAACAATTATATTATATATTCAAAAATAAGTAAGAAAAAAATTAGTATATATGTTGTTGTTGATACTTTATCTAGAAGATATGCTTTCTTTACAATTTTGGAAATTAAACTTTTAGAATGTGATCATTAAGGAGTAGTAGTTGTATGAAAATGATGATGACTTTTTTTAATTTTTAAAATAGTGCTCTAAAGGATCTCACGAAAGACTTTTTATACAAAGTGTATTTCCTTTTAAAGATAAATGCTTATGTATTCTTCAAAGATTTTTAAGAGAATTTGTACTAAGGAGACTCATGAAGGTGGACTCATGTGACATTTTAGTATTAATAAGAGTTTGGAAATTTTAGGAGAACATTTCTATTAGTCTCATATATGAAAATATATTTCAAACTTTTCTGGAAAATGTAAAAATTGTGAAAAGGTCAACACTAAAAGTCTTACGTAATGAATTGCATACACTCTTCCCAATTCCACCAATAAATAGTATGTCTCTTCATTTACTTGGTGACAATCAAAATGTTGTTCAATCTTCATTTTCCTATCTAAATATTCATCAACATTATATTTTCCATTAAAAAAAGATGAAGGTGTATCTTAGGTTCCTGGATTTGGTTTCTAGGTCCATGATTGTTGTGCCTTGGGGGTGGTTGGTAGTAATTATCAGTATTATGGCTACAAAACACCTTTTTCACTTTGAGATGAGTAAGAAGGGTCCCCATGATATTCTTTTATTCTATTTGAACCCTCCCCATGTTTGCTCTAAGGCTTCTCTTCTATTTATGAATGAACTAGTATAATATTAATAACTTGGTAAATCTTTCTCTTCTCTATCTCTCTTTGTATTGCATGTTATTAATCCTCATCTAACTTAAGGAGAGCCTTGTTAGAAACAAGTCTTGAAAAACATTTTTGATGGGATGTTTCTCAATCTTCATAAGGTTGTATCTTTAAGAAGCAACTTCACAATTTGTCTATCAAGTATCAACTTCATCTCGTAATGTCTATATGACGAAATTTTATGAAAATATTGCAAAAATAATAATAGTTAAAACACAATTCAACCCTTTTTCTTAGGTTTTTGCCATGTTTTCACAATTGGTTTCATAACTTAGCAACTAAAACAAGTTACAAAAATTATTTTTATGTTACTTAAATAAATATTGTATGTATTAAAAGTTTTCTAACCTTGTGGTACATGAATTGCAATGACCTTGTATTCTTTACGCATCGATTATTCTTTGAAATTTTCGAACATTATCAATACTAACTTAAACATTAAAGTATCTTTTGCAGATACCCTTCCCACGCATTTTGGACGAGACTTGTTAGAATTGGAGGACGATTTTCCTAAAGATTAGGTACTAGAAGAGTTTTGAGAACTTGACAGAGTACAACTTAGTCTCGTAAGAACAATTCTTATTTTAAATTTGATAAAATTTCAATAATATTTTGTTTTTGTCTCTTAAATACATGAAATAAAAGTAGTAACAAAACACTATAGTCAAGTATACATTCAAAAAACAACACAATTGTTTAAACTAAAATTCATTAAATATAAGGTTAACTTACATTGTGTAAGTATCAAAAAAATTATGAAAAAAGGTTGTTTCAAATTATCCAATCAAACAATTCAATAATTAATATAAGTGATTAATCCTTAACTATTTGCATTAAATCTCTAATAGAAACTAATGTTTGCTGAATGCATATATGAATAAATACTTAACTCAAATAAAATTAATACAACAAAACCAAACAATATTACTCAAACAAATTCAATACAGCTTACTTCATTTTATAAACTTGCTATAATTTAATCCCTATCATTTTACACAAAGTAGTGATTAAAAGATTAAGTCATGTGACTAATATAATTAATTAGTCCATACAAATTTTACTATTCCTAAATACCAAGTTATAACTCATATAATGTTTTCACTCTTAAAAAAGTTAATTTAATATTCAAATTTAAGAAACTAAACATGACAATTTAAATTCAACAAAAATTACACCAACAAATAAATTTAGTGGAATCATTCATATATCGTCATGATTGAGATCTTTGAAAAAACTGTAATTTCAATTTCCAGAAAACGAAATGTGAAGAATGACACATTGGAATTGTGAAGACGAAGAATCTTAGAGTATTAATTTAAATAGTTTTACATTAGACGCTTTAGAGTTTAACGAAATAAAACTTGTACTTAATTACAAAAATATTACTCTATTTTTTTTTTTCAATTTTCTTTTTTGACTTAAAACGTATGGCAATATTCTCTTATAAGAACAAGATTTTTCATTTAAAGCTTAATTTAGTTTCATAAAATTAACTTGAGTTTTTATGAAGAAAGCAAATAAGCTGTAAAAACAAATCAAACACGGTATTAAAACTAAAATATGATAAATTCGTAATTGGGTCCCTCACATTACACGTTCCAATTAATCTCTTAAAATTTTCTGAATATATATTTCTTTGATTGCTTGATTTTCACTTAAAAAGAAGCCATTAAGCCTCATTTCAGTATTTCTTTAAGTTTTAGAGTTTTAGAGAGAAGGTTTGGCTTTTCAAGAAAAGTGTCGTTATAGATTGGTAAGAAAATTTAGCGGAAATCTTTGTTCAATTCCTTTGTGTTAGGAATTTAAGTGTGAGTCTAAATCCCACATTGATCAGAATTGAGAAAGTAGAGCACTATATAAGGATCAGGGCCCATAAACCCATTGTTTTAAGATTTTGGGTTGAAAGTGGTGTCAGTGTCTTAAATGGTTGGGCTCAGGTCTCATTAGTGTTGATCTCCCCAAGTAAAACCCCTCTGTAAAACCTTATCGAAAGTCTTGAGTTGAGAAGCACCATATAAGGATGGGAGAATCTGTTACCAGCCACGTATATAGTACCAAAAGTCACATTAGTCTTTAGCATTTTAGAAAAAAAAATTAAAAAATCCTCAACTGAATAAAGAAATGTGACGTGAGATTGTCAAAGAAATACGATAAGGCCTTATATTTGAAGCCATATAAAGATGCTCTTAACTTGCACTTGGGAAACGTCATTTTTGTAATGGGAATAGCATTCGACTCATTTTCTTCCATAGGACCACAACACTGATCAATTGGACCAAGATTTACGTGTCATCCAACCAGTGAAGAAAAACGTTAGTATGTAAACCTATTAGTATTTTCACCCTTAGCAAACAAGATGTAAAAAAAAAATAAAAATCCTTATATACATATATATGGGATAAAATTCGTAACAGGTAAGAAATGAATCTTGTAAATAGATATTTGCAGAAAAGGAATTGAGTATTTTTTATATCTGCATGTTAACATGACGGATACAAATATCATACTATCCGTTCATGTGGATACTCGTACCCGCTATACTCTAATTTAAGTTAAAAAAAATTTAAAAAACATGATTAAAATATTAAGACAATGATTTTGAATGAGTTATTTCTTATCAACTGGTTTTAAAAATCTCTATTTCTTTATAAACTATCATTCAACATGATTTAAATGAGTTATTTAGACTTTTTTGAAATTTATAAATATTATGTTGTATTTTATTTGAATTTATAGTTAAAATATGTTGTTAAATATTCAAATTTTTTTGTTGTAAATACTTGCAACTATCTGTGTGGATATTAAAAAATATGCGGGTACCAACATAACGGACACCTACACAGATATGAAGACGGATACGAGGTAGAATTATCCAATAGGAAGGGTACGAGAGAGCTACTACTCGCACCCTAGTCGTCCTGTTGACATTCCTACTTACAAGTGTACAAAGTTATTTTTAGATAATAACAATTTAAAATAAATAAAGAAGTTTAAATAGATATTAATTTTTAAATAGTAATGATAGATATAATTTAAAATAAGAGACAATAATTTGATAATGTTTATAATAATTTGATAATGTTTATAAGTGAATGTAAAAATCTTCGACATCCACAATCATGATAATAATAATTGCAATAATCATTATTTTGTCGCATATGTTAACTTTTTGAATATCTATCGATATACCTATTATGAATATCATATAGAATTGTTTAATCAATTTCATTATTCAGAAAACCGTTATAATCTACACAAATATTTATGAATGTATTTTTATGAACATTCATATCATTATTCAGAAAACTATTATAATCTACACATATAGAATTGATACAACATTGTTAAAATTAAAATAAGATTAAAAAAACAAAAAATAGATAACCAAAAGTTGTAAGTATTTTGTAATCAGTAATTAGTCAGAATTAATATTAATAATTAAAAATAATTAACATTAGTAAGTTTTCAATTGATTCAATTCAATGATTTTGAAAATATTGAAAAATATATAATTCTGTGCTTGGTTACAAATTTTGGATGAATATGTCTGCAAAATAAAAATTTTATTTTGTGTACAGAAAAGACCATATAGTGTGTAATCTATTTAAATAATATATTGAATGACGATTTATAAAGAAATAAAGATTTTTTTAAAACTAATTGATAAAAAATAATCAATTGAAAATAAATATATTAATATTTTAATAAGCTTTCTTTAATTTTTTTAATTTAAATTATAGTATAGTAGGTAGAAATATTTATGGGTAAGGATATTATGAGGTATCTGTACCTGTTCTGTTAACATGCGGGTATAAAAATACCTGATCCCCTTACCTACGGGTAGAGATGGCAAATAAATCCGTCCCCGTAGGTATTGTCCGAATTTGTTCCCGTTTTGACGGGGAATCCCTGCATTGATTGGGTATGGGTATAGGAAATCCCCAACTTTTTAAATTGGGTATGGGGATGTATATATCCCATCCTAATACCCGTCCCCATTTAAAATATTAATTAATATTAAGTAACCATATATATATATATATATATATATATATATATATATATATATATATACTTATACTTTCTATTCTTTATTTTTTCTAATTATTTGATTTGTCATGAAATTCATTCGCATCTCCAATATATTTTTCATCTTACATAAACCTTTATGTAATTATGTTAAAATGATGTATGTCAATTAAAAAAAATTTATGTCTCACATTTGAATATTTCTATTATTTTTTTATATTTTTATTTATTATATATTTTCCTTTAACATGAGAATGTTTAATACTCTCTATTTAATTGTTTAATAGCATAAACCTTTAATTTACTAGTAATATAAAAAAAATATTATTTACTTATTATTATTCATTTTTGTTTTATTTGAAGAACTTTTTTGTTTTGCTAAAACAATTTTCGTTATTTCTCAACCATTAAGTATATATGTTAATATTTGAAAAGTTTTCTTAGATCTCTAAGGTATTTTTCATCTTATCATACCCTTAATTATACATTTGTTTTTCTTTGTGCAATTTCTTTCAATAGTCTCTCAAATTGTTTCTAAGACACACATTTATTAATTTTTTATATTTTTATTTTTTGTTTATTTTTATCATGTAGAATACTATTTCAATATATTTTATCTAATTATTTTTTATTTTCTAACTCATTATCAATCATACTCTAATTTTTTCACTCTAATTGTATAAATAACTTTTATTTACTACGATAAAAATTTAATGTAATTGCCATGAATATTTTTTATCACCATTCAACATATATTAGAGTTCAAAAGATACAAGATCTATTTCAAAATTTTATTATTATGTTTATTATTTTTTCTTTGCGTCGTTTTGATCAAGTGATGTATTTTAACTTTTATTAGTGTATAAAAAAAAGATTTATTAAAATTTAAAAAATTGATGTAAACAAACATTTAAAATATATTTTAATTTGAATATTTTTTTTCTTTTATATGTTTTTAAAAATATTTTTAAATTTTATTAACTAGGTTTCATTAATGTTTGTAAATTTAATAAATGTTTTAGTTCTCATGAAATTTTATTTGGTATTCTAATCTAAAATGTAAACAATTATAATTTATTTCAAAGTATTTGATATCGAAGAAACAATCATCATTCTAATATTGAATATTTGATAATATTATGTTTCCTTTATGTAATTTTTTATTGTTTTATAAAAATTAATTAAGATTAATATTGAAATATAAGAAAGCGGTACGGGTATGGGTATGAGATTATACTCGTTACCCGGTGGAGATGGGGATGTGGATGAATTTTTTCTACGGGGATGGGTATGAGATAGCAAAACCTGTCCCCACCCCGCCCCATTGCCATCCCTACCCGCGGGTGTCCATCTACAAGATCAATTTCCTACCCGTTGTGATTTTATCTGCGGATGCCTGCAGATACAAATTTTTTTGACATCCCTACTTACAAACATACAAAGTTATTTTTAAATGAATAACAATTAAAAATAAATAAAGAAGTTTAAAATAGATATTAATTTTTAAATAGTAATGATAAATATGATTTAAAATAAGAGACACAAATTTTATAATGTTTATAAGTGAATGTAAAAATCTTGAACATCCATGATCAAGATAACAATAATTGTAATAATCATTGTTTTGTCCAATACGTAAACTTTTTGAATATCTATGGAGATACTTATTATGAATACTTCTTACTCAATTTCATTATTTAGAAGACCATTATAATATATATATATATATATATATATATATATATATATATATTATGAACATTCATATAATTATTCAAAGGACCATTATAATCTACATATAGAACCGATAATACTTTGTTAAAATAAAAATAAGATTAAAAAAAACAAAAAATAGATAACCAAAAGTTATAAGTTTTTTGTAATTAGTAATTAGTCAAAATTAATATTAATAATTAATAATTAAAAGTAATTAACATTAGTAAGTTTTCAATTGATTCAATTCAATAATTTTGAAAATATTAAAAAATATATATAATTCTCTGCTTGGTTACAAATTTTGGATGAATATGTCAGCAAAATAAAAATTTTATTTTTGTGTACAGAAAAGGACCATATAGTGTGTAATCTATTTAAATAATATATTGAATGATGATTGATAAAGAAATAAAGATTTTTTTAAAATCAATTGATAAAAAATAATCAATTCAAAATCAATGTGTTAATATTTTAATCATGTTTGTTTAATTTGTTTTTTAATTTAAATTCGAGTATAGCAGGTACGAGTATATACGGATATGAATATTATGATATCTGTACTTACACGTGGGTATAAAAGTACTCGATCTTCTTATTTGCAGGTGTCCATTTACAAGATCAATTTCCTACCTGCTGTAGGTTTTATCTACGGATATGTGTGTACGAATTTTTTTGACATTCTTACTTACAAACGTACAAAATTATTTTATTTTTAATAAATAACAATTAAAAATAAATAAAGAAGTTTAAAATAGATATTAATTTTTAAATAATAATGATAGATGTGATTGAAGAGACATAAATTTGATAATGTTTATAAGTGAATGTAAAAATCTTGAACAATAATTATAATAATGATTGTTTTGTCCAATATGTTAACTTTTTGAATATCTATGGGTATATTTATTTTGAATATCCATATAGAATGACTTACTCAATTTTATTATTCAGAAAACTATAATAATATATAAATATATATATATATATATATAAATATACTTGTTATAAACATTCATATCATTATTCAGAAGACCATTATAATTTACACATATAGAACAGATATAACTTTGTTAAATTTAAAATAAGATGAAAAAAACAAAAAAATAGATAACCCAAAGTTATAAGTATTTTGTAATTAGTAATTAGTCAGAATTAATATTAATAATTAATAATTAAAAGTAATTAACATTAGTAAGTTTCCAATTGATTCAATTCAATGATTTTGAAAATATTAAAAAATATATAATTCTCTGCTTAGTTACAAATTTTGGATGAATATTTCTGCAAAATAAAACTTTTAGTTTGTATACCGGAAAAGACTATAGTGTGTGTAACATATCATAAATCAAGACCTATGAAGTTACAATCATAACTACAGTTATATATTTTCTATTTGAATTATCAATTCTATAATATTAATAAAAATATTTGAAAATAATAATAATAATAATAATAATAATAATAGTATTATTATTATTAATTAGATAAGTAAATTAATTTATAAATGCAGAAAATATTTTGATTTAATTTTAAATTTTAAACAATGACAAAATAATATTAAAAATAATAACTATTTTCAATGTTAATCTATATTTATATAAAAGGGTTTCTTCTTTCTGAATTTCAGTCTTTAAATATTTTCTTTAAATTAAAATAATTATTTGATTAGTTTAAATTTTTAAGTAATTGATTTTTAAATTTAAGCAACTTTTATTTTATTTGACCATTTGTTTTTAAATTAACGATTTTTTTAATTATAAAACTATCTACAAAGTAAATAACAATTATTTATAACAAAATTATAAGAATTTTTATATCCAAATTTATGATTATAATAATAAAAATAATGATTTAATTATATTTTATTATTGTGAAAATAAGTAAACTCACGTGCATGTGTTTTCACTGGTATTAAATAATATCAATATCAATATTAAATTCTTTTTAATAAAATATTGAATAAGTGAAATATATAATTAATTTGTAAATAGTAATAAGTAATATTAATAATGAACTTAATAATATTAATATTAATAATATATTAATAACTAAAAATTAATAATATTAATAATATGTTAAATAAATTAATAAATTTAATAAAATAATAAATAACTAAAAGTTATAACTATTACGTAATTAATAATATTATTAATATATAATATTTTTAATAAAATTTAATAAAATAATGAATAATTCAAAGTGATTACTATTTCATAATTAATAATTAGTAATTAGTAATTAGCCATTAGTCATAATTATTAAATAATTAATTAATATTAGTAAGTTTTCTGTGACATCCCATTTAAATAAAATAATTCTACTAAATAAGATGGTGCATAATTATAATATTAATAGAGCACGCGATAAGAAGTATATGAGAATCCACTAATTACAATCATCCATACGTATACCAGGAAAGAAAATTAAGGCACACCGCGATGTCATGAAACAGAACTTAAGAGTGCAACTGTTATAGAAAAGACTGCTCATAGAGCAAGAAATTACAGAGACAATAGTGCCCAAAAGATGCTCCTTAAAGCAAGATCCAACCTTATGCATATTACATTACAACATTCACATCATCCTGATGACTACTAGGGGTTTCCACATTTGCTCACACCAAATAATTGGTGATCATCGTAAAAAGGAAAAGCCAAACAAAGAACAGACACCGAACAAAAAGGGGTAAGCTAGAGTAAAAAGAAAATTTTGAACATGTTATAGCAAGCAGATAGTTAAAACAGATTATAAACAGGAAAAATAGTAGGCATTCAATCATGTGATAGCATACAAACAAGACTCTATGACTCAATTATCCGGATACATATAATAAGATCAAATTCACTAGATGCTTGCACTTGTGGTGGCCTCTATTACTCTACAGAGCCATTGCCAATGGGTTTTACCCTTCGCACAATGTTTCCCCATGATCATCTAGGGCCATTATCTTGTCAAAGACTAGGGCCTCCTACTACTCTCACCACTTGAATTAGTTCGCTCTATATGAGACTACAACACCACCATGAAATCTCGCCAAGAGATTCATGGAATTACATCTATCTCATACCACATCCATGTTTCTCACACTAAATCCACCTTTTTATCTCACGCATTATAATTTCATGCCAATGCCCAAACAACCAACCAATTCACAATTATTTCTTGCCAACACATCATATAACAATTTCATTTCATCACCTTAAACATACGCAACATCATACTTCATGCTTTAAAAGGGTAACCAATCAATCATGGGAGTATACAAGCATTCAAACAACTGTGTTGTCAATCTCGCTCAAGTTAAGGAGCTCTCGCTCAAGTGATAAGAGCCTCTCGCTGAAGCTCAAAACTCTTGCCTGGGCGAGATTGCAAACAGATAGTACTGGAGCATCCACGAGTTCTTACTTAAGCTAAACCATCTCGCTTAGGCGAGATCACTCTCGCTCAGGCGGGGACGACCTTCGCTCAAGCGACAACTCGTGACAGAGAGCAGGGATGAGCTTCTACTATTCTCGCTTAGGCAATAGCTCCTCGCTTAGGCGAGAGCTTCTCGTTTGGGTGACAAACCACTCGTTTAGGCGAGCCTAGCAGATCCTACCTACTCTCATGCATGCAAACGAGAAATCAAGCAAATACACAAGCCACAAGTATTTTCACACCATCACCAACATCATTCATGCATCTAGAGCTTGAAATAAGAACAAAACAAGCAAAATAACTTAAAACATGCAAGACCCTAGCTTTCCTTACCTGAATAGGTGCTAGAAAAAAAAGGGAACACAAGGAAGAACACCACTGCACGTTACAACTTACGGAGCTGGAAAACAAAACAAGAAGAATGAAACTAAGACCTTAGTAGAGGTTTAAAGCGGAACCAGAGCTTCCAAACAGAAAAGAAGAAAAAAAAGGGGACACGAGTTTAGAGTTCTACTTACGCGGAGGGATGAACTGTCCAGTTAGTTCAAAGGAGGATCTTGTTCAAGCCCTAATTGAGCTTCTATTGAAATGGGAGCTGGGTGAGAACAGAAGTGGAGAAAATAAGGAAACGTAATGGAAAAGCGAAGTGGAAAGAGTTGAAGAATTTTCTGAAACAACCACATAGCTAGTGGGTTGACTCTGGCCCTCTAATAAGGCCAGACCCAAACCTTATTAGAGCAGAAAAAATGCCTTAAATTTTAAATTGATTAAATTCAATGAATTTGAAAATACTAAAAAAAATATAATTCTCTGGTTGGTTACAAATTTGACTGTCGAATACAAATTTGACCATAAGTCTTGGTTACAATATTAACCCAATACAATTTTAGGTTTTTAACCTATTTCCGTAAAAAAATGTAGTTTCCAAAAAAGTCCGTTTTTGTATTAAGTTTTCTCTTACAAAAAATAGTAAAAAGGTTGTTATTTAAAAACGTAGTAGGGATTATATTATTTAAACTTTACCTTGTCCAACACACTAAAAAAACCATTGTTGGCATAAATCTTTAAATTAATTACTAATTACAATAGTAAATAATTGACTTAGTTGACATAAATTTATAAATTTAATGTTGACAACACTAAATTATATCAACACTTACTTATTCAACCAACAATTTATGATTTCCAAAAGTTAAATAAGTAATACAAAATATAAAATATATAACAAAAATAGAATAGAAATATAGCTCAAATAAAATGCCCAAAACATGTGAATTCATCATATGATCATCATATATAAGATCATCATATGATCAACCATATTTCAACTCATCATGTGAATTCATCACCAAAATAATTTAGCACATTGTACATACATATATCATTGCTATAACACCTGGACTCATAATCACAATAAGCAAAACATGTAAAACAGACAACCTGACGCTCAAAATGCCATAAACAAGTATCAACACTCTAAACACCAATCGCCCAGAGATAGGTCCCCAAGTGCTTATATTTTTTTAGCTTAAAATCACTCATTTAAGGGCTAGTTAGTGATGCGATCCTATCTAGGAAAGAGTACGATCGTTTCTGAGTTTGAATCCTCAAGAGGCACGACATGAATAAATCAGAGAAGAACACAAAATAAGACAGAGATGGAGGACGCCATAATCTAGCATATTGATAAGTCAAGTGAAGATTCGCCACAAAGATGTTAATCTTTGATAAGAACAAGAGGCCTAAGCCAAGATCAAAGAGAATGCTCTCTTTAATGAAATCAAATTCAATATATGACTCAAAGTGTCCACATTAGTTCTTGGTACCTCTATATATAGGCACATAAGTTTAAGAAAATCTGAGAACCCTACAAGAAGGCTTGAGTCCAAAAACATAAATTAATTTATAAAAGAAAGGCCAAAGCCCAAAAACATAGAAACATAACTAATTTCTAAAAGAAAACTCAAAGTCCAAAAACATAAACTAATTTTTTCCTAAAAACTATCCTTCAAATGTGCTTCAACCCATGATTTTTATATCCTTTGAATTCCTAATTGCTTGTAGCATCAGAAGCCTTGAATAGATTTAATCTTCCAATATCTTACTCCTTGCCCTTGTCATAGGTCCTTTAAATTGTAAAGGTTCATCTTCAAATTCTTCTTGTATGGAATCTTGGGATGGTCCTCTATCAGTTAGTTTCATTTCTAGTATTTTTGGGCATTTCTAGCATAGATTGCATGGCTAAGTCTTGAGTTGCATTATGTTTTAATTAACAAGTTTTAAGATTTGTTTAGTGATAATCTAGAATAACAGTAGAGTTGTCTTAGTTTTTCTTAGTCTTAATTGATCTATTGTAATACTTGTATTGATAAAATTTATAGATCCTTTAATTTTTCTTGTCTTTCCATCATTTTTATTGCATTATCATCATTGGTTTAGTCTTAGTTAGTCATAAATTAGGTTATAATAATTGTAGTAGTGCTTATAGTTGTATACCACGGTGCAAAATTATTTTCCATATTATTTGTTGTTTTGTTCATTAGAATAATATTTTCATTTGCTGATTTTAGTTAGTATTTCATTTCAACTTTTAGTTTTCTACTAGCATAACTCGACTATGTTTTCTATAGGATTAAGTAGCATTCCGTTATATCCATTTAGAATTTTATTGGCTCATTAATAAACAACTATAGCAACATCCATTTTGCACTACAACAAAAATAATTTTTACCAGAAGTTATTTATGGCATTTCTGGGGGTTTTAACCCCTGCTAAAGGAGTTACTAAGGGTTTGTTTTTCCCTTAGAAAAACAAGCGTCGTTAATGAATTACCAGTGATTTTCACCAAGTCTTGGTAAAGCAACACTTACCCGCAGTTTGAAACCCCTGGTATTTACCGGCGGTTTGAAACCTCTGGTATTTACTGGCGGTTTTAAAACCCCTGGTAATTATCGGCAGTTTGAAACCTCTGGTAATTACCGAAAATTTTGAAATCCCTAGTATTTACATGCAGTTTTGAAACCCTTGGTAATTACCGATGATTTTAAATCCTTTATACTGTATAATAGTACTGAAAGTCCCCTTTTCACCCCTGCAATGCAATTCATTATACATTCATGTTTTTACTTATTTTTAAAATTTCCTTAATTTTATTTGTTACACTTTTTGAATGCATATAATTCATAAAACATATGATAAACAAAAATTCTAACATTTAAATATTTGTTTATAACTAGATATAACATTCATAAAAATGAGGAACGTTGTCGATAAGTCCAAAGTGAATAATAAAGTTTAAACATTCAAGCTAGTGAAATATTATAATATCTTTGTTCTAATTGTTATAAAGTCAAACAAAATGAAAGTCTTATAAGATTCTTCAACTATCAATCTTTATTTGAGTCATTTGTTTCTCCATTAGGAACACTCCCCTGATCAGATACTTAATATTAAAAATAATCATTATTAATAACATTTACAATATAATATATATATATATATATATATATATATATATATATATATATATATATATTAATATTAATATTAATATACTAAAAATTTAAATATTACCGAATGATGAATGAAACACAAGAAATTCATGAGGCAATTCTCCTCGATAGTTTTGTACAAAGAAAGTCATCATTGCCTCCATTTCATTGACTTGTGATGTTAATCAAGAAACCTATTTTAGAACATAACTAATCAAATTAATCAAACTGCCTGCATTTTAAAACATGCCTAATAACAATACAAACTTAAATCAAACTCAAAATCATCAACAATGAAACATATTACAGTGAAGTTGTCTAAGCAATAAATAAACAACCTTTTTATGGAATTAACTATCAATCCATGTGTTGACAAATTCACCTATGCAAATCATTTACTAATACCAACTACTCAATAAAAAAAATGATGATTGAAACCACAATAATTGCTTCCTAAAATGAATACTAGTGTATAAAATCAACCTCAAGACTGTCTGTACAAGTAAATAAACAACAAAACATGCCACTTCACATGAACTACTCTTCGGAGTTCCATTTATGATAAAAATCCCATGTTACCATTCTTACATTAACACGTGTATTTGCTCAAATTCTCATAAATCAATTGGAATCTCAAGACGAACAATAGAATAATGTTAACCAAAGGAAAAGATCTATAGCCACCACATTTAGCAAACTTGAATATGTACTCACAAAACATAGTAAACCAGTAATATTTAAAAATTTCACTAAATTTTAGCAAACATAAGAAAAATGTGTTGCTACAACTACTTATACTAGTATAAAGTTTTCCACATGAATAATGTTGGATCAACAATTCAAAGTAATATTTTTGAAGACAAAACAAACCTATGAGCCATCACTTACAAACCGCCCACTATAAATAATGATGCATAAATCATGTCTAATCTTAAAGAGTGATAAAATAGCTAAACCTAAATCTATCAAGAATAAGATTACCAGTCACATCAAGGACGGTTATGAAGTCACAGTTAATAAAATACCATTATCCAAAAGAGATAAATTAAAAAAAGCAATAATTGAAAGTAAGAAATTATTAACTTGGTTTTGCAATTGTGTATAAGAAGGACAACTCGAAGACGCCCCACCATATGAATGTGCATTGAAGCCAAATACTTTAGATGGGAAAGGTCCCAAACCTAAACCCCTAAAACGTCTGCAATGTTCTTGACTTCCAAAAGAAAAAGCTAAGGAATCGGTACATGATATATCTTTTGATTGGGATGTTGATAATTTTGATTTATATGATTGAATTTTTTCCTATATAGAACACAAGAAGAAACTAATTAAAATAACATGAATTGTGGATGATAATTATAGAGTTTATTAGAATCAAACTTACACCAATTTCCCTTGCTTCATCACTAACAAATGTCCCATTACCATGCTTATAGGTAGCTATCCACACCTCTCCTCTACTGACCTTTTGGCCACACTTTTTTTTTTCCTATAGAATTGAAGAAAAATTTTATGACACAATTCAAAAAATTAAAACATAAATTTCATTTAAAGATATGTAGTATTCTTACAATTTCATCTCTTTCCCTTGCAAGGCTCTTAGATCCACTTGTGTGAGTAATGGTTTGCTTTGTCCTATTCTCTTTATTTTTGAGGGCATGGTTCTAATCACCAATGTATAAAAATTATTAATTATGAATAAGGTTGATGAAAAAAAAATTCAATTATACCTTTGTTTTTGAAATTAAATGATAATCAATAAAAGAAGCCCATTGGTCTTTATCTATTCCTTTTGGAGCCATTGTGATCAATTAATCTCTAGTACGTGTACTGTCATTCCTTTGTTGCCACAATTCTTGTCGATAGTCTCTCCACTTTGTGTTAAGTGATTTGAGAACATGGTTTACATGAACATCAAAATGGACATCAAACTTAACCTTCAAAACATGAAACAATTAAAATTAACAACAATCATGGTATAATTAAATTATAAATTCAACTTTTACATTCCTTACCTGAATAGTGATTTTAAGTATATCTTCTTTATAATATTTAGGAATCTTCCTCCAACTAGAATAGCTAATAGGAAAAGTGTTGGAGTTTCTTGAAACACTACCTAAAAACCTATTCAATAATGCTCCACTATCTCCAATTGGTTGACCCTCATTATTCCATTGCACAACAATCCTTTCATTTGTAGGTAAATTCCATACATCATTGGCTCATCGCTGTTTTGTATTTATCTTTCCTTGATCATCTATAAAGTTTGAAAAACAAATTAAATAGTGCATATTTAACTAGAAATTTGCATGATTAAAAATAAGAATTCAGCATAGAAAGAATTTGATTACAACTTTCTAGTATTTGATACATCAAAATCTAAGTTACAAAGTTACAGTAATTAAAATTTACTACTTTAGATACTAGACATCAAAACTTACTACTTTAGATACAAAGTTACAAAGTTTCTATTATTTGATACATCAAAATTTTAAGTGGACTAAAAATACTAGACATTAGAAGGACTACTTTAGATCTTAAATGTAAAGAAAAATTTAGAAATGATTAAAAACTTACAATTTGAAAACATACATATATATACAAAAGTTTCAATATGTCATGGAGTTATTAAAACTGTGTTCCAACACATAATTTAATTAAACTCAATTACAAAAGGGTCTTAAGTAATTTTCAAAGAATATGTGTAATATTAAATAGTTGCATACGAATAACATCAACAAACCATGCCCTTTTTCGTGCTGCAAGCTTTTGTTGATTTTCTTGCAACTCAGTCTCCTTACTTTCTTCCTCTTCACTTTCAGAATATACATATGATGTACTAGTTGAAGATATCCTCACTTTCAAGGTTTTTGGAAGTAAATTAGTTAAATGAAGAAAAAAAACAAGTGTGCATGATGTGAAAAAAATTGTGAGACGTATATTACTTGGCTGAGGTGCAAGTGTAGATGGAGAAGGATCATGTTCATTACTTAGTTGAGGCGCAGGTGCATGTGGAGGAGGATCCTGTTCAGTACTTGGCTGGGTGCAGGTGGAGGTGGAGGGGGAGCATGTTCACTACTTTGTTGAGGTGTAGTTAGAGGTGGATGGGGAAATGGAAATGAAGAACCTGTTCAGTTTTTGAAAATGAATCAATTTGTTGAATATAACTATTACAATTTACATATGAAAAAAAAATTAGTAAAAGAGTTGAGATATATATAACCAGGTGTAGATGGACGTTGAAGATGTGTAGAATGAGTAAACTTAGGTGCAGGAAATGATATATGCACTTATGTATTTGACTTAGACTTATTTGAGGTTGCAAATTTATTCTTGAAGACTCCTAAAAACCCATAAAACTCTTGAAGATTTAATATTACATAGTCATGAATAATAAAGCTCAATTTCAAATTCAACATATTACCTAGATTAGATGGATGATAACGTGAAGAGGACTTGTGATCAACTACTTGTCCCTATGTAGAAGAGGACTTTTAGGTGGTGTGTACATCTGAACTATTACACTTGATTGATGTTTTCTTCATCTTTAGGTGGTCTTCATAAAATAAGGCAAACACATATGTTAGTACCAAGCAATATGTAAATCCCTTTTTATTTACATTTCATAATTATCAAAATGGTATCAAGTGAACAATTCAATTATAATATTGGTTAATTATGAATTCTGAAAAAAAAAGAGTAGAAAAACACCAACTTCAAATTTAGGATAAGGAGAAAAATGTTTATAACTTATACTTAAATATAATCAAACAATAGAAGATTTATATATGTTAGATAAAGACTCCAATTTAGTGAAATAATCAAACAATAGAAGACATATATATGTTATAGAAAGAACATTCAATGAATAATTCAATTTGCATTATCCTAGAAATTATGTTGTACGTTCCACAAATTTTTGTTGTGCATAAATTATAGTGTCTTGCATGTATAAAAGCTTTAAATATTTTTTTTATCACCATTTGATTTTGCAAATTGGACTAAAGGGCCTAACTTGTAAACTGTTAAGAAAATCAACTCATTTTAATCAAAGCCTAGTTGAGTTATTAGTCTAACAATAAAAAAAGTGGTGTAATAACTTTAGTGATTTATTTTTAAATGGAAACATTTTATAACAAAGCAGTAAGAGTATGTGAAAGTGACATGCATTATGACAGAGATGATAAATCTATGGCATCACTGAGACGTCGTCTTATGAGCGTCATGATACTACAGGATGGTTGGTCTTAACCTACATTTTTGATCTTTATATGTAGCATGTTTGAAATCAAATCTATGTCCCCAAATATAAAATCTATTTAGATGATCTCCACAAAAGTCAGTTTCTTTTCTTTTACAAAAGTATTAGAGTTTGGATCTCCACAAAAAGTTTCTTATTAGGTACTAAACAAAACCATTATATCTGACTAAAATGTAAATTTATCAGAGTTTCTATGGAGATGTATATTATGGAAATATGTTGAGAAATCATTGACTGTTATATTAGGCGTCATGTCATTTGCAATTCTATTAGCAGAGGCTACCATACTAACCAATGGAGTTGACTTATCCCTTTTCTCTATCCTAGTACACACTGTTGGACAACAAGAAGTGCTTATGCAGGTAATTTTTGTAGGCTTGTTCCAATATACTTTTCTTTGAAATAAAGTAATTTTATTAACTCTTTTTTTGTTGTCAATGTTATACTTTTTCCTAAGATCTAATAATCAAGATTGTTTAACTTAATCATTAATACCATAAAGCTCTAAAACTCAGTAATAATTACAGAAAGATCTCAAGAATCATCAAAGACCTTCTAACATCTAGTAGTATACATAATCATTAAAATTGAAATTCTATATATCTCAATTGATTTCTTAGTTATTAAGTATGTGGTTAACTTCATAATAGATTTGGAACAAAAAGATCACGATGAAATTTTTTTCCTGAGCAAAAGCAAGTGCAAAGCTATAGAGAAAAGAAGTTCTGATTTCTAAATTACTAAGCTAACCTACTACTATAGTTGCAGAATCAGAAATAGTATTACAAATTCATTATGAAACTGATTTAGAATGGAAAAGAGTGTTATGTGACAATTATGTTGCTAGTTGTATATTTTCATCCTCATCTAAATATAGTAATTCTAAGTTTTATTGCTCAAATGGTTCTGATCCATGAAAATCGTCAACATCTTCTTCACCCATGTTGTACATGTCTCTAGGATTTAAATATACAGGTATGCACAAATTTTTATCCAACTCATCTTCTACATAATACACCATTGGAGCTTCTGATGCTTGAATGTATGGCTCATCATCATCATCATCATTATCACCAGTGTGGATCAAACGTGCAAAACTTACTAATGTAAATCCAAAGTCATCAATCATAATCCCTCTAAAAGAAGTTTTGTTAGCCCATATACATTTGAATAAAACAACTGAGAAATGTCCATGGTAATTTATCTCAATTATGTCTACCAATCGACCGTAATATGGCACACCTCCAAACCATTTTTGATTATCAATGCTACTTGCATAACTCCTTGTCCCAAATGTACCAAACACTCCACTATTTTGTGTTTTAAGCCAAAGTTCACGCACCAATATACGAAATTTGAACCCATTCACATTGTAGGCACTATATCGCTTTGCACATTCAATTGGACCCATAGCTAAGAATTTTAAATCAATTGGATGGATACCAATTGATTCATTCCTTATCTAAAATAAAATAAAACAAAATACTTAATATTCAGAAACATACTTAATATTTTAATGATATATATAAATTAAAGATTATTGGAGAAAATATACATACACGACGTGAAAACCACTCTACAAATTCCCTATGAACCATCTTGTCTATCATAGAGGATGATCGTGTGGACTTCTTAGTTGTCTTCGTAAAGTGTCTCTAAATTCTCTATGTCAAAGATATAAAATATATAATATAATGTTGAAGGAAAAACCAATTATACAAAAATACAAAAATACTTACTGTAGAAACGAGTCAACTATGGTGCAGTTAGTTAGCACATGACGATGTGCTTGCAATGCCGATAGAGTGAAATAAGAAAAAGCCCTGATTGGTTTTCCAACTTGTGGGAATAATGTACTTACATTAGATGGTACAATATAGGGTTCATCATTAACACGACGCAGTCGATTAAGTACTATCTCAATTCCATCTAAATATTTAGAACAAAAAGTTAAAGCCTCTTCATCCATGTATCCTTCAGTTATTGACCCTTCTGCTTGTGCCTTATTATGGACATAAGACTTTAACTTTCCTAGATACCTCTCAACAAGATACATCCATCGATATTGGACGGGTCCTCCAAGCTTGGCATTTTCTATCAAATGCACAATTAAATGAATCATGACTGTAAAGAAAGAAGGAGGAAATAACATCTCCATGTGACACAATGTGAGGACAACTCTACTTTGTAGTTGGTCAAGTTCATCCATTCTTAAAACTTTATTGCACAATTGTCTAAAAAACATACACAAATCAATCAAGATAGAGTATACTTCTTTAGGAAGTGTATTTATCATTGCCAAAGGTAGAAGTTGCTCCATCAAAACATGTTAGTCATGACTTTTTAATCCACCAAGATTACGTTGTTTGACATCAATGCATCTACTAATGTTACTATAGTAACCATCTAGAACAGTCATGTTCTTCAAAGTTTTAAGAAAGATATCTTTATTTGCATTTGTCAATGTATATATAGTAGGGAGATATCTACCATTCTCATCAGGCCAAAGATCAAATTTAATACCCCAAAGTTATAAATCCTTTTGTGCTTTTAGATTGTCTTTACATTTGTTTGAACTATCACTCAACAAGGAAAAACACCACATTATGATATACATTTTTTTTTCAATATGCATAACATCCAAATTGTGATGTAATAAGTTGTCTACCCAATAAGGAAGTTCAAAAAATATACTTTTTTTTCGCCATTGTTGAGTGTCTAACTTAGCTTGATTGACTCCCCGTTGTCTTTTGGCCCGTTCTTCAAGTACCGGTTCTTTCCCAAATTCAACATTGATATTTTCAACATGTTGTAAGACATCATATCCTTACACTACCATAGGTGGATTTCTATTTTGTATAGTTCCATCAAATCTCATACGAGCTAGTCTAAATCTATGCCTTCCATCTAACCAACAACGATGACTCATGAAACAAAATTTACTACCTTTAAGAAGCTTCTTAGGAGTTGTATCAAAATTACATCTAGGACATGCCAACCCAATATGTGTGTTCCATCTAGATAAGGTTCCAAGACTTGGAAAGTCACTAATAGTCCACAATATGGATGCATGTAAATCAAACACTTCATTTCCATATGAGTCAAAAGTTTTGATGCCCATGCTCCATAACTCTTTCAACTCTTCTATTAGTGGTTGTAAATATACATCAATATCATTTCCTGGAGCTCGCTTTCCTGGAATGATCACAGATAGAATAAAGGAACTTTGTTTCATACACATCCAAGGAGGAAGGTTGTACGGTATGAGTACAACTGGCCAAATACTATGACTAGTGCTAAGATTGCCAAATGGATTAAACCCATAAGTAGCCAAAACAAGTCTCACATTTCGAGGGTCTGAGGCAAATTGAGGATGTTTAAGGTCAAATGTCTTCCATGCCTTAGAATCTCTTGGATGCCTTAAGATGCCTTCATTTGTACTTTTTGATGCATGTCATCGCATATGCTTAGCTATTTTAGAAGACATAAACATCCTTTGTAAGCGTGGCTTACTTCAAGGGAAAATACCTTAAAACCTTTGCAGGAATCGTTTTTCTTTTACTACTTGTACCACTATCACTTGTACCTTTCTTTTTTTCCTTCCATCTAGATGTTTTACATTTCTTACAAAAGTCCCTATTTGTGTCTTTTCCTAAGTACAACATGCAATCATTTGGACAAGTATCAATTTTTGTATAATGAAGACGAAGCTTGCTAATGATTTTCTTCGCCTCATGAATGAGCGTGGTATTTTAGCATGTTCAAAAGCATCGGCTAACAACTCTAGTATCATGGACATTCCTTTGTTAGTTATTTTGCACATACATTTGATGTGATACAACTTGATCAAGAAAGAAAGCTTAGAATATTTATCACACCATTCATATAAACTCTCTTGACCATCTTGCATCAACTTAAAGGAATCTCCAAGATCATCATTCATATTATGGCTTGACTCTGCACCCGTGTCCCTATCATCTACCATGTCATCGCTATATTGATGATACCCAAATGCATCATTAATCATGTCATACCTTAGATTATTAGCAGGAATTATTTCATCATTTTCTTGTGGCATAACATGTATTTCATCTGTCACATTTTCTCCTCTTCTCTCCCCATGTAGAAGCCACACTAAATATCCTTTTGGAAAAGGTTTGATAATCAAGTGTTCATACACTTTTTGATGACACTGCCACTTGTTAAAGTTACATGTCGAACATGGACATACTATCTCCCCCCTCACACTGCTATTAGCAAATGAAAAGTCCAAAAGTGTGTTCAATCCTTCCATATATTGAGGTGTATTTCTAGGCATCACTATCCAAGATTTCTTCTTTGAGAATAGGGTTTGTTCAAGTGAAGAAATTGATACGTCATTTCAAGACAAGAATAACATACATATCAAAGGAGAATATGAATTCTCCAATCTCCAATGTTGCTAAATATCCATCTATATCAATAAACTGATAAAAATATTGTTGCTAGCTACCAAGCATCATATTTATGTTATCTAGAGGGACAAAACTAATTAATAATATCATATTGTTATTAATTTATAATAAAAGCAGATATTCAAAGCAAACAAAATCACATGCATTTAGTAAATTGTTAAAAAATGTTACTTACTCAAACCTTGCCTTCTCCTTCGACAAACTTTCCAAACTGGAGCCCTTCCTTGGTCAAAGAAAACTAACTCAACTTCAAAAACAAGTGTTGCTCTGCAAGGAAAATGAAAGATTATAAATGTGAAGTCAATGGTAGATTCCAATTCTTGTGTTATAAAGCTTGGTTGTACAAGGAAATTAATTTCATTAGTTGATTTCAGAATAAAATTGGGGGATTGTAAAATGTAAAAGCAAAAAAATAGTAAAATCTTAATAATAAGTGCAAAATTAAAATTAACTGAAATGTAAAGTAAATTGCATACTTGATTTAATTGAGAGTACACATAGAAAGTAGTTAAGTGTTGGAAAGAAGGAATTTAAACTTTTAGATGCATGAAACCTCATATACACACAAAATACAACCTAAACTAAATATCAGTATACATTGTTCAAACTTTAGTAGTAACGTTTCAACAAATATACGTTAATTGCATTAATATATTGCATGCGTGCAAGTTTACAAAAAACATGATTTTCATATTTTCATATTTCGTAGTAGACAAATTGAATCTGAATTTTCTATATTGTGATTTATCATATGAAAAGAGAGAGAAAAGGGTATGAGTATTATATATTATAAATGGATAAATATTATGCTATTTTATATAACCCACTTTCTAGTATGTTTTTTTATGTGCAATGGGATATTATCATACTAAATTATAGGTTGTAAAGTGTTCATGGTAAAAAAGAATATAGCAAATAGAACATAGCACTACTGTTGAAAGTGAGCACTAAGAATTAGGAGCAGTTAGAGTTTTATGTATGCATATGTGTATTAAGGATTTAAAGTAAACACATGATCGATCTTATCTTAAAAATGGTACATTAAGAAAGGATTAGAGTCCTTCCATGACTCTTATGAAAGGATAGAGTGATCTTGTATCAGATGAGGCTATAAAACAAGGTTAAATGCTCCTCTTCATTATAGTAACTAAATATATATATATATATATA
>Ga0214545_1005175_pt1 | contig 23825 bp, 16 predicted proteins | sample CNSS4metaG_FD_160064 | JGI IMG/M metagenome (GOLD analysis project Ga0214545, IMG submission 160064) | Root nodule microbial communities from cowpea collected in UCLA plant growth center, Los Angeles, California, USA - CNSS4 | ecosystem: Host-associated > Plants > Roots > Nodule | place: USA...
TCTACTTGTCAAACAAAAAATTTATAAAAAAAAAAAAACAACTCAAATATGTATTTTAATTATTTATGAACTTGATTTTATATAAAGAAAGTACACAAGTTTTTATTTTATTATACGAAATAATATATAATACAATAATTACATTTTCTCTTCTAAATTTTCTAATAAGAGAGTATGAAATAAAAATATAAATAAATAAGCATAACCTTTAAAAATTAAACATACTTAATACTTTTTTGATACTACAAATAGAGACATCAGTGACAATATTTTATAAAATCCAAAATTAGTGTAAATCAGTGTGGCTGAGAGAACCTACCTACAGCCCCTGAATTGATTCGAATCATTTGGATTTCCCTCTTTAGACGACAATCACCTGCATTCATAATTGTGTTTACCACTAATTAATAACAATTCACTCTTTGCCAATTCGTTAGGTTTGCATAACAAATACACTTTTCATGCAAATAACAAAAAAATATCCATCATTTAAAACCTATTAGAAAAAAGTAATAATAATAATATTAAAAAAAAATATTAGAAGTCTCGTATCAACTAAAAAATTATATCAATTTATAGTATATATAAACCTAATCTTATAAATTAATTTTATAAAATTGAATTATGTCTAAAATTTAATTCTTAAAATGATAGAGTTATGAATTAGATAATAAAATTTCAATATTCACATATTTTTAATTATTTTTCACTTTTTAACAAATATTAATTCTTAACATTTTTTTTCTCCTATTTTGAATCTTGCGATGAAGAAAATGGTTGAGAAAGTGAAATAAATGGTGGGCATGTCGACTTGATTGGAGGTTAAGATGAAAGCACCTGGCTAATGTTAGGTAATGTCAGAAAGCCACTCATCATTGCATAATCATAATACTTTTCATCACAAATGTCCAACCAATTCAAATTCACTACATTTTTCTTTTCCAATCTTTTCAAACCTTCAAATAAATAAATAAACATAATGTCTTCTCTTTAATGTTCAAATCATTTCACCTGTTCACCAATAATTGTAAGAATCATGATATGTACAACTTGCACATCTACATCTTTTATATTTTTATATATATTATTGTGTGATAATCGTGTATCATATTTCTTTTTCTCTCTTTCAAGTTTTTCAAGTTATATGATTGTGACAATTGTTTAAATACAAATGTTCTAAAAAAATAATATTGGTTTGTTCAAGATTTAAAATAATATTTTAATGAGATAACCTTTCTTAAATAATTTACGTATTAGTTTTAATTTATGAATAAAATATATTTTATTTTAGTTTTTTATTAATTAAGAATGTTAAGTCTTTCAAGAAGGAGATTCATTGGGGATACAACACCAAAAAACCTTAGCCTAACTACATAAGACATTGTCAATTTCAACCCAAAACCTTAAGACAATGGATTTATGCGTCTTCTTCCATATATGATGCTCAATTTTCTCATTTCTACCTAATGTGGGACTTAAACTCACACTTAGATTCCAAACAATCTCCCCCTCAAAGGTGAGTCCCTTTCACCACATTGGTATACTCCCCCTCTAGCGGAAGCATTCGAGTATCCCTTCTCGTATCGTTGTTCTTCTTAACGGGACACGCTTACCTAAAACCATTGTCAAGAAGACTTTCGATATAGGGACACTATATTCGTGTGAGCTAGTAACCAAGACTAACCATCAACTTTGATACCACTTGTTGGACTCCCTTCCTATGTGGAGAAAAGACCCAACACTTGAGAAGCCCATGTCTCACTTAACCTAGTGGAGATGGGGCTGCAAAATAAATAGAGATACAAAACAATAGAGTCAGAACACAAGGAAAACCCTAGCACATAGAGGGAAAGGTAGAGGGAAAAATCTGTTCACGTTTTTCACAGAGCTGCCACCGTAAAATCGGCATTGCGAATTCGTTCACTGTTGGATCAGACTGAAAAGTTTACAGGAGGTTCATAACACATTGTTCTTCATTATGATCGGTCGGATCGTCGATACAAGGTCTGAGTTGAGAGAAATTAATTTCGCATTGCAGTTGCGATTTTATAGATTTTTCTTCTCTTTGTTCTTCTCTATTTGAAAGCTTTGTTGCTTTACTATTTGGTTGGGTGTTGATACTAATTTGTGCAGTTGATTGAGACTCATTTGTATTCTTGTTGATCATAGTGAAACCATTTCTTTGGTCTGGACGACTAGTGATTTTTACTCTTGATTTAAGGGGTTTTCCACGTTAAAAATCTTGGTGCCTTTATTTGTGATTCTGGTGATTTATTATTGCTACTCTTTGATAGTTGCTCGTTATAGATTCTTGCAAGTTAGGAAAAATTAATCCGTTGGATTCTCTAGTATATTGTTTATGTTGTTGTTTTTCCATCGAAGAAGAATATTCAAACAATCATTATTCTTAGGGTGTGTTCATCCGGTATGATGAATTTGGAGAAAAGTGTGAAGATGAATTTGTGTGTATTTGAGAGGATGAATATGTGTGTTTTTTTGTGTGGACTTAAGAGGTAAAGTAAGTGAATTTGGAGATAAATTGTATAAAAGTTAATGAATGATTTGAGTGATGTGATAGATAAAATAAAAAATTATAATAGATAAATTTATAAAATTAATAAAATACCCTTGATATAAAAATATATTAAATAATTTTTATATTAGTTAAAAATATTACATTTTAAAAACTATTATTCAATAAAATTTAATTAAAATTAATACCAAAAATTATATTATATTATTATAATTATTTTTATAATAATTATTATTACTTAAGAGTTATTAGTTAATAATTAATATTACTACTATATATATTATTTTTATTATTTATTGTTATATTTAATTATTATAATAATTAAATATAACAATAAATAATAAAAATAATATATATAGTAGTAATATTAATTATTAACTAATAAATTTAAGCAATAATATTATTATTTATTATTATTTTTAATTACTATATATTATTATTTATTATTATATATATTATTAATAATTTATTAGACATACGTTATTAATAATTATAAATATATTATTAATTCTAATAATTATTATACATATAAATATATTATTTATTATTATTATTTTATTATATATAATAAAATAATAATAATAGATTAATTAATTAATTAATAATAATAAATATAATAATAGTATATATAATTATTAATAATATATATGTAAAATACATATAATTTGAGAAATAATATTTTTTGAGGTATATTTTGTTATCACAAATATATGAATCATTATGAAATTAAAAAAAAAGCATTTAAATGGAGATGCTTAAAATTGCAAAATCATTTATTATCTTTGCAAATCCTAGTCTTTTGTGAAGATGAAGATTTCATGCTATTTCGAAGATCAATCTTAGCATTTACTTTGAGTCATTAAAAGGGAATACGAAAAACTTTAATAATCTATATGCACAAGTTAGTGGATCCGTAGAATCTGCTCGAATAAACATGCATTAGAGGGTAAATGGAATGGATTTGGACATAAATTTTATAAAAGTTAGTGAGTGATTTGATTGATGTGATATATTAGAAAAAGTTTGAATAGATAGAATTTAAAAATTATCTAATCACCTTATGATAAAAATAAAATTAAATAATTTTTAAATAAGTTAAAAATATTAAATTTTAATAATATTTTAATTATATATTTATATATTATTAATTATTATATACATATATTATTAATAATACTAATTATTATATATTATTAATTATTATATTATATATATTTATTATATATTTTTATTATTCACTACTAAAAAAACTCATATTTCATGCCAATTTTGCTTTGAAATTTTTATTGTAGGAAATACTTATAAATTTTGTTATGAAAACAAATTTGCAGAAAATTACTGCCAATTTTTTTGCAAAATATTTTGTATAAAACACTTTTTACATCAAATTTTGTAGGAAATACTTACAAATTTTATAATTTTGTAGGAAATAATTACCCACAAAGGAATTACGTACTAGTTAAGATTCTTAGAAAAAAATAGTAGGAAAAAGTCTTTTCTTATAATTTTTTTTTAAGAAATTTGTAAGAAAAGTCTCGTGTAATATGAGAATTTTTAGTTGTGATTATTACACACAACACCGGTTATGAAACTGGTGCACACACACACAACACCGATTACGTAACCGGTGCATACACACTCACACACAACACCGATTATGACCGGTGCATACACACTGGTTTCATAGACAATATCCCCTTCAACACACACTAAAAAACATACAAACACACACACACACACCCCTATGCAACACATACTCAAGAACACACACACACACACACAATCCTCTACAACACACATCAAGTAACAAATTTGTGTGAAGCAGTGGCAACATGGTTCATGAATCTTGCTAGCAGAAAAGGAAAACCATGTAACTCAAAAATATTAACCACGTGACAAGGTTAAAGTCGTAAAATGACAATGAACACTCTCAAATCTGCGCATCGTTGCCATGATTAGATAATCCCTCCATCCCGCTTTTCCACACTCTAGAATCCTCACATTTACAGTTCTAGAGAACACAATCCATAGTTAAAATCCGTCTTTGTAAATTTTCGTCAATAGTGAAATCATTACAAGCGAACACACACTTACTGTGACATTAAATATAATTGTTTTTCCAATATACTAAGTTTTTTTTCTCTCTCTACATCTTATGGAGTGTCAATTTTCATTGAAGAATAATATTTTGTTGAAGAAGAACATTGATGTTTTTTTTATTTAAATTTTTTATACATGTATTTTTCTTTATACATTGGTTCCTTTTTATTAGCAAGTTTTAAGAAAATTTTATTAATATTAATATATTAAGTTAAAATAAAGAAATTAAGCACCACGCAATTTGTGATATAAACTAACAAACCTAATCTTAGATTTCTAGTTCTTTTTTTCGAAATATTTTTTTACGAGTGTTGTGATCATCTAATATCATTTCATTTTTTGAATCACATTTAAAAATTCCTCTTAAAAAATTATCGAATAGAAATAAAGAGTCACTGAAAATAAAGTCAACGAATTAAACTATATTTTTTAAATGATATTATATTTGGTTTTTTTTTTTTATCTTTTATACTTCTGTTTTTTTACTTTCCATTTTTAATCACTTTTAACACAAATATTTGTACCTATTATTTTTTATTTTTCATTATACATATATACTTCTTCTTTCATGTATCTCAGGTACATTTTTAAAGTAGAGAATACAATTGATTCTTTTTCTTATTTCTTTTCTCAGTATTCTTTGTTTTATTTTCTCTCCTATTACTTTTTTTCAGGTTTTCACTCTAGTTTATTGTTTTCTCTCATTGTTATGATTTGATTTCATGTGTATTACAGTTTAAGAAACAACAAAAAGTCTAAGATTGTATCAGAGTCTTTCAAAGAAGAGCTCTACTACACATCTTTGAAAGCTTTCTTGTTGATCTCCATATGGACACCCTTGATACTTGACAACAGCACATCATTTTTGAACTCCAAGTTGGTGAAAAACACCTTCACCAAGTCTGGATGGATTTTTCTTGAAAGTTCAAGGAATGACTTCAACCTTTGATGCTTGAGTTGTGGAAATAGGCTCTCAAAGCCGTCAGCCCTCAACCACGAAAACCTCAACACCTTAGGAATGCTGATTTGCTTCTTGTTCATCTCAATGAGGAACACTAGGATGTTGTACTCATGATCTTCGAACCATGCTTCAATTCTCCCTTGATTTTCTTGGTTTGGAGACCTTGGGGTAGGAGGAATGGAGTGCTCACATCAGATTAGGTGGCTCTTTGTTGACGACGAGGCATGATGAATGTGAGTATGGCTGTTTCTAAGAGATGTATGATGCAAATGCAGTAATTCAAGTGTAGTATTTATAATTGAATAGGCTGATTTTTCAGAAACAGTCGATTAAATGGTGCAAAATTTTCTAATTAATTCGTTTTAGGTTATCCAAACCAGATTAATGTAATTCAATATAGTATCTCACACATTCATGGTGTTTACAATGTGTTTTTATGAGTGAATCAATCATTTGAGATCATGTAAGCTGCATGCACATTGAAATTATACACTACACGTGCTTTTTGGTCAAACAAATCAGTAAAAACAACACATGGCTGGTGAAATAACTGTTAGGAGCAGATAATACCTGACAAAAAAGATGCTTTCTTTGACTAGGTCAGCTTTGCAACTCAATTCGTTAGTAAATGCATAGTTTAAGTAAAATCAACATGTTGAAAAGCAGAATTAGTTGATTAAAACAACATTAGAGCATCAGAGATTAAAACCAGAATCTGGTTAAGTGAAATTAGCTGACTGATTTTGAAAATCAATCGATTGAAAATCGTAAAATTGAACTTCATTTTTCCAGATTCAGTTTTAATGAAACCAACATACTGAATTATGAAATCAGCAAATTAAAAACCATAGTAGATCATTTTTTCATCATTCAGTGGTAATTTAAGTGAAATAAACACATTGAACATGATCACGAATGAAATGATGCCTAATCTTTATATGCTTGGTTTTAGAATGTTGTATTGGATTCTTGGTTAAGTTGATGGCACTAGTATTATCACAATACAAAGGTACTTTGCTTAGCTTTACACCATAGTCTAAAATTTGATGCTTTAACTATATGATTTGTGTTCCAAGCTTGGAATGCTTAATATCCATTCCTAGCTTGAGGGGCTCTTAGAAAAAAAATTTGCTATTGAAAAGTCCAAGTTGCTCAATAAGAACATCTCACGCTTAGCGCGACAATTTTTTTTTTTGTCTTATTCTTTTTGCTCAAGTGTGTTACCTTTTGCTCAAGTGCATTTTTTCTATTTTCCTTTATTTTTTTTGCCTTGATATATACATGTTTACCTCTTCTCTCATGTATCTTAGTTACATTCTTTAATATATAGAATAAAATTGATTATTTTCCTTGCTTTTTCCTTTCTTACTTGTTTTCTCATTTGGCTCCTTATGTTGGTATAGGTTTTCACTCTAGTTTCTTATTCTCTCTTACTATCATAACTGAATTTAACGTATGTTATGATTTAAGAAACAACTACAAAAGTCTAAATTAAAAATAAGTAATTCATTATTGATATAGTGTGAGTGTTTATTTCCACGTTTCATTTACAAGGTGTAAAACCTTTTTCTTTAATTTTAAATATGTTTTTATTAAAAAGAAAACCCAAACTCAACTACTCCAAATGTTTCTAACATTGAACCTTTTTTTCTCTTCTAAAATGCATTCTCTCCACAACTTCCATCTCCTTCATCAAACTTCTCTCTAAGATTCCATCATCTTTATGATTCGAGGTCGTGATTGTTGCAAAACCCTTTTCGAATATCACCGAACAAAATCTATGTTTGGGTAAGTCAAAATTTTCGCATCATTCGACACCCAATTTGTTTTGGTAGTGCATGCAACCTCTCTTGGATTTTCATGTGCTCCTAGAATCGTTGTTTTCACTCTTTTCTAACCAATGACCTTTTGTTTCGGTCCAATTAATTTTACATTGTGTAACCAGAAAAAAAAGAACAAGATACAAGTGTCAAGAAACTAGAAAAAAGTATGCAACAGATAGGCTAAAATAAGTATTCTGGAAGAATTGTGAAACAGTAAAGAAAGCAAAGATACTTTTATTACCCAAAAGCTAAATGCTGTTACAATCAAATCAGAAAAGAAAAAAAAAGAAGGAATAGAGAAATAGAGAAAGAGGCACCGCCTGTACAGAGATTGAGAGAAGAAGAAGTCTTCATAAGAGACTGTAGCAATTTTTCCTTATCCCCTATTTTGCCACTCAAAGTATTTAAATAAGACATTTTCTTTCTTTTGCCTAATGCTTTTATGATTATCCCTTTTAGAGGGGTAGTTTATTTTTTCGTTTTCCTGGTTGCACGTTACATTTCCTTCCCCATGAGAAACAACCTTTTCCTCGAGGTTGAAAGTTGGGAAAGACTTTCTGATATCTTGTTCAAATTCCCAAGTCGCTTTTGTTGCTTCAGTATGCTGCCATTGAATCAAAAGTTGTTGAACTGCTATTGAACCTTGAATGACTACTCGTGTTGCAAGAACTTTCTCAGGTTGTAAGTCTGGTCTAAACTCAGAAGTAGTAAGCAGCAACGACAAACAATGCTGATTGTAGTGGCCATGAAACTTTTTCATGAGTGATATGTGGAATATTGGATGTAATCTCGCCACAGCAGATAGTTTTAACTAGTAAGTAACAACTCCAAATTTCTCCAACACTTCAAACGGACCAAAGTAACGTAATCCTAGCTTATAGTTTTTCCTTAAAGCTAGCGACTGTTGACGATAAGGTTGTAACTTTGCTAAAACCATATCACTAATAGCTAGTTGGACGTCTCTCCTTTTCTTATCTGCTTGACAAGTTATATAATTTTGGGCTCTTGACATGTTAGTTTTTAGCTGTCGTAGTAAAGCATCTCGGGTCTACAATGTTTCTTGTAAAGTTGAAGGATCATCAACTTGATGGACGTATGGAACCAGCAAAGGGGGATCTCTGCCAAACAGAGCTTTATAAGGAGACATATGTATACTATGATGAAAAGAAGTATTATACCAGTATTGAGCCCATGGTAACATATGATGCCATTTACTTAGGTGATCAAACACATAACATCTTAAATACATCTCTAAGGTTTTATTTAGATTTTCTGTTTGGCCCTCTATTTGGGGATGATATGAAGAGCTCATTTTTAATATAGTTCCTTGGGATTTAAAAAGTTGTTGCCAAAAAGAACTTATAAACACATGGTCCCTATCGAAAACTACAGATTTTGGAAAACCATGAATTTAGCTACATTATTAATGAAAGCATCAACTACTATTTTACTCGTAAAACCAGTTTTCAAAGAGATAAAATGTGCAAATTTAGAAAGCCTATCTACAACAACCATAATGCTAGTATAGCCATGCGATAAAAGTAAATGAGTAATGAAGTCCAAAGCAATATCATCCCTAACCTGATTAGGAATAGGTAAAGGATTCAACAAACCAGTTGGAAGAACATGATTAGATTTAGCTTGTTGGCAGATGGAGCAGTCACGAACAAACTTGCGGATATCAGCATGCATATGTGGCCAATAAAATTGAGAAACTATCCTAGCAACAATTTTAGCAATTCCCGCATGACCCCCAATTTTATTAACATGAAGTTCATAAAAAATTTTGTGTTTTAGCTGGTCATTGGAAGGAATTACCAGTCTATCTTTCCAAAAAAGCAAGCCATTTTTTGCAGAATAATTGGAATCATGAAGATAACCACTAACACACTTATCATACAAGTCATGTAAGGTAGTATCCTGTTGAAGGAATTCTTTAACCTCTTCAAGCCATAAACTTGTAGGAGCAGACTAAGCCATAGCAAATTATCTAGATAAAGAATCAGCAACAATATTTTCTTTTCCGGGTTTATATTGAATTATAAAATCATATCCCAAAAATTTTGGTAACCATTGTTGTTGTTCAGGAGTTTGTAATTTTTGTTCCAACAACTCTTTTAGACTCTTTTGACCAGTTTTAATCACAAATCTATGACCTAGCAAGTAATATCTAAACTTAGCTAGAGCTTCCGTAATAGTGTAAAACTCACATATATAAGCTTATTGATGTTGCATTCTAAAGGATAATTTCTTTGAAAAATAAGCTATAGGATGGTTATTTTGACTAAGGACAACCCCAACCCCAGTACTTGATGCGTCAGTCTCCAAAATGAAGGGTTCAAAGAAATTGGGAATAACCAAAATAGGTGTAGAAACCATAGCTTGCTTCAAAGCAACAAAAGATTCATTAGCAACAGAAGACCATTTAAAGGAGTCTTTCTTAAGCAAAACAGTTAAAGGGGTAGCTATTTGTGCATAACTTTTAATGAACCGTCTATAGTACCCTGTTAACCCCAAAAAACCCCACAGTTGTTTAATGAAAACTGGCTGAGGCAAATTTTTGACAGCTTCTATTTTAGACATTTCCATAACAACTTCTGTTCCAGAAATAATATGTCCCAAATAATCTATTTCTTTAACTCCAAAAGAACATTTGGATAGGTTAGCATATAAGTGTTGTTGTTTTAAAATGTTCGGAACTATATCCAAATGATTAAGATGATCATGCCAATGTGACATATAAACAAGTATATCATCAAAAAAATAAAATTTTCGTAATATCCCTTTGAAAATATCATTCATGAGACATTGAAAGGTGGCTGAAGCGTTGGAGAGACCATATGGCTCCACCAACCATTCATAATGTCCATGAAGTGTTCAAAATGTCGTTTTATGCCTATCTTCTAACTTTACCATTATTTTATGATAACCGTACCTTAAATCAAGCTTAGAAAAATAAGTAGCCCCAAACAATTCATCAATTAATTCATCTATTGTTGGTATGCGAAAAGTATCCTTAATAGTGATAGCATTTAAAGCCCTATAATCAGTAAAAACCCTCCAAGGCCCATCTTTTTTCTTAACTAACAGGATTGGAGATGAGAAAGGACTTTTACAAGGTTGGATAATTCCTTCATTTAATATATTATCAACTAGTTTTTCTATCTAAGATTTTTGGCTGTGGGGATACCTATAGGGTTTTACTTTAACAAGAGTATAGCCATCTATTAAAGGAATAGCATGATCATGTGATCTTGTGGGAGGTAAACTCGTGGGAATGGAAAAAATAGAAACATAATTACGTAATAATTCTGCTAATGCAGGTTGCATATCCAACAATACCTCTTGTAAGGGTGAGGAATCCTTATTAAGCAAATGCATAGGATAAACATCTGAAATAGAATCACTGTGAATCATTCTTTGAATATTATGGAGATTAGCATATGCTGGTTTATGGTCAACTTCGCCCTGCAAAATTGTAAATTTGTCGTTATATAGAAACTACAAACGAAGTTCTCCATAATAAGCAATATGAGGTCCTATAATTTTTAATCAAGATGCTCCTAAAATTAAATCAGCCCTAGATATGGGTAATAAAAATACTGGAAAAGAAAAACTATTTCCTTGAGCCTTGATGGTTAATTCTTTAATCCGACCTTCAACAAACATATAATTTCCATTACTTACCATCACTTTAAAAGCAATAACCGGTTCAATTGGGTATTTTAAAGATCTTGCAATTCTAGGTTGGATGAAATTATCAGAACTACCACCATCAATCAAAACAGAAATGGGTAACTGGTTTATATAGGCTTGAAATCGTATTGTTCCAACCCCTAACCCTCGTTTTAGTGCATTAAGAGATAAGTGGTGATCTTCCTTATGAGAATCCATACATTGCAGTTCAGATTGTAATTCTTGGTGATCCTCATTAGTTTCTTCTAGTTGTAACATCATAACATGTCTATTAGGGCATTTGTGATTAAAGGTGAATTTATCATCACAAAAATAACATAACCCTTTTTCCCATCTTAATTGCATTTTGGCAGGAGAAATCTTTTTAGTATTGTTAGGTCTTGTTGATGGTAAGGATGGAGTAGGTAGAAGAGCAGGTAAAGATGGTTTAGTGTTTGAGTTAACACTAGGAGAAGAGTTGTGAACAATGTGCAAAACCTAGGAATATTTAGGAATCGAATTTTGCAAAGATGATTTTTGTAAGGTAATAGAAGGCATATACTTCTCTTCACATAACTTTGCTAAAGAAACAACACACATCAAAGAAAACGGTGTCATAGCTATAACATCTCTACGGATATCTTTATTTAATCCCCCCACAAAACAATTAATCAAAGCTTCATCTGACAATCCCTGAGATTTATTAGCAAGATGCATAAATTGTAAGTAATAATCAGAAACAAAACCTGTTTGTTGTAATTTGAATAGTGAAGCCATAGGGCATTCAAACGGAGATGGTCCGAATTGTGTCTCTAAAGCTGAAGTAAGGTCGGTCCAAGATTTGATAGTATGCATCCGATGTAACATTTGGAACCAGGGAACAACATCTTTTTTGAAATGCATTGCCGCAATGTTGACGCAGTCGAAGTCTGGGGTATGATGATATTGAAAAAACTTCTTTGCTTTGAAGATCCATTCAAGAACAGGAGTCAGACCATCGAAATGAGGAAATTTGAGTGAAATTTCACGTACCTGGAACGAAGACGTTGTGCTGGTGTGGTCATGCTGTAACTGGTTCGTCTGCCCAATGCGCGGATTTGACTGAAGAATTAGGGTTTCCAAGGAGCGTTATAATTATTCGAAATGATTCTGATTGAGGGAATTAGCTTGATTAACCAAGTCGCGCAAAGAATCATCTCGTTCTTGGGAAGTTGCCTCACTATTCTCGAGCAAGGTCACGATTCGGCGAATTTCCTCGTCGTGACGTGTTAGTTGGGCTTGCATATCCTTCATGCGAGTATTTTCGGCCATTGAGTCAATGAAAGCACCTTGTAACCAGAAAAAAAAAAGAACAAGATACAAGTGTCAAGAAACTAGAAAAAAGTATGCAACAGATAAGCTAAAAGAAGTATTCTGGAAGAATTGTGAAACATTGAAGAAACCAAAGATAATTTTATTACCCAAAAGCTAAATGTTGTTACAATCAAATCAGAAAAGAAAAAAAAAGGAACATAGGAACAGAGAAAGAGGCACCGCCTTCACAGAGATTGAGAGAAGAAGAAGCCTTCGTAAGAGACTGTAGCAATTTTTCCCTATCCCCTCTTTTGCCACTCAAAGTCTTTAAATAAGACATTTTCTTTCTTTTGCCTAATGCTTTTACGGTTATCCCTTTTAGAGGGGTAGTTTATTTTTTTTCTTTTCTTGGTTGCACGTTACACGTTGTCTCTAGGTCGAGGTTGAACTTTCGCGAGTTCGAAGGTGCCTTGGAGTTTCTTAGAGTTCGAGTCTATCTTCGAAGGTGAGGGAAGTTAAACCTTACTTTTTGCATTTTGACTTTGTTTGAATGTTTGGTTTTGTATTGATGTTGTGTTTGGTAGCTTAAATTGATCTGTTGATGTTGTTCTTTGTGGGTGTGAGATGAAAAATCCCAAATTTCATGTTTGGGCACATCTGTTGATGTTGTTCTTTGTTGGATACATGTGATTTAAGATAAATTTGATGGAAATTGAGACTGTAACGTGGAATTGGAAATGTTTCTAACTTATACAAGGCTTAAAATAGGTTTCTGAGTTATGCAAACTCACTTGGCAAGTCCAATATCTCATTGGGCGAGTTGAGCTTTCCAACTCTTACTTACCTCATAAAATTTTGAATTCTCGCTTCGTTAACCGTCGAATCGAGTTGAAACTTTTACAGAAGCTCCTAAACATATGATGCTTTGATTTGACAGTTGTGATCTCTGTTTGGAAGTCTATAGAGAGTGCAATGTTTTTTTGAAAGGTTCCCGTAGATTAAGTTGTTGACAGCTTTGACCTTTTTCACTTGTTTAGTGCATAACTTTTTCAATAGGTACACAATCAAGTTGATTCTTTTTGCATCAAGTTCTTGATTCAAATATCTTTCACTTGAATGTAAGAACATAATTATTGGATCTTTTTGCAAGTTGTAGTTTTATTTTTTTAAACCCCCCAACCAATTTGCATATGTGTTGTTAAGCTATTGTGTAAATTACTTGGTGATTATGTGAATGTATGAGGTGATATGAACTTTTGGAATATAATTATGTATGAAATTATGATGATGATGACCTTGCCAATGGATATGTTTGTTGTATATTGACGATATAATGTATGAGACTTGTTTGATTGTTAATCGAGAATGATGAATGGATTTTCAAGGGAAAATCCATGTGCTTTAGTGTGCATTGATGTAGGGACTCGGAATTTGGAAGTTTATCCTGAAACTCTACTAATCATTCACACTCATGTAGAGGAGAATGAATTAGGAGTTGAAAGTAGCAAGAGGTCCTGGTTGGAATAATCGTTTGTAGTTCTAGGAACCTGTATATGATTAACCTTATGGGTGGAGGTTATCCATCACAAATGCTAAACTTTAAGTAGTTCTACCTTAATGCTTGTTATCCAGATAATTTAGTCAAATGGGTCTTTAACGATGTGGCTTGTTGCTTATAATGGTGTGAATTATACAACTTCCTGATATGACTTAATTTATGATTAATGAAACATTTGTTTTTATATTAGCTTACCTATCTTGTGTGTATTTCTTGTGGTGTTGTTCTTCTTTTGCAATGATCACCAATATTTTGTGTGAGCAGATGAGGAGTCAGGTGTTGGTTCGCTTGGCGATGGTGATGACAGTGCAACTATTTAGTTCTTTAGATTTGTTTTCTTTGGTAAGTTCTATCTTTGGAAAAACTTTTGTAAAGTTTATCTTTTGCCATTTTTAGCTACAATTTTATATTGTGATAATATATCAGTTTTGTGTTAATGTCTTGGATAATTGTAATAAGAACTCCTAGTGTATGGTTATTTGCTTGAAGTATTAAATATGTGATATTTCCTTTAGTAGAATTATCTCTATTAAGTGGGATGTTATACAAGGTATGCTTGGAGATACTTAAATCAACATACCATTGATTTTTAGATAGGAAGAGGAAGGTACATGATTTTTTTGCTTATTATGAAGACAAGTTATTGAAGGACTAATCCTCTCACAAAAAAGAAGGAAAGTAAGATAAATATACCAATTTTTCCTTACTTTCTTCACATTTCAATGGGAAAATTCATGAAGTTGTAAAATGTTTGCCTAAATATATTTTTTATTTATATATTATCAAAATTTATATATTTTATTAATTTATCTTGTATTTAAAATTTTACTTCAATGCACTGTTTATCAGATAAATTATAAAAAAGTATTTTTTATTAATAATTTTTAAGTTTTTTCACTCCTAATTTGATTTTTAATCTAAACTTGTTATTTAAGATATTTTATTTTATTATTTAATGTGTTAGTTTAAATACTTTTGAGAAAATTATAAAAATGAAAATTTTATATACAAAATATCAGAAAAAACATTTGTAAAAAAGAAAAATAATTTCAAACTTATTTTTTTTAATCTATTTCATACTAATCAAGATTTCTTTCATTTGTTTTCTTCCTATTCTATTTTATCGCTATCAAACAAAACATTAAGTTGATTGTACCTTTATTAGACCCATATGTAAGTATGTGGCTTTCAGTCTTGACTAATCACATGATCGGTGATTTGACTTTTGGGAAAAATTTAATTATAATTAACAATACGGTACTAATTGAAAACCAAATCCAGGGACTAAACCTAGCTAACGAAAATTATGGTTAATAATACTTAATCTTGAAGCTATAAAATTGTTTGTGCCATCTCACATTATGTCCTCACACCACATGTCATCATTTCTTTGATTACCTTTCGTCACAATTCTTCTATTCATACACATCACTCCAACAACGAAACCCTCTTTCAAAGTTTTAATAGAAGTTCTCCCTCAATTTTCAATCATCGGTTAAATTATAATTACCAAGTATTAAATAATCTATGTACTACCACAAATCATTAGCTGGAATTATAAGATTGACTTAATAGTAAAGTTAGAAGATAGAGTGAGAAGGTTTTAGGTTCAACATTTCATTTTAACATTTAGAACTTATAAAGCTGACTTTTTGTAAGTGTTCTGTATACCTAATAGTCTCATATTACTTAAGAGTTGAAGTCAAGTGCGATTTAAATACCCCTTCTTCCTTTTACCTATGAGATATCTTCTAAGGATAAATAACGGAGTTTCAGACTCCAAAACGACGATACCTCGTATGTAGTAATTGACATTAACGATGTCACTCGACGAACAGAAAAATTAATGGTAACTAAAATAATTTCTGTTATAATTTGGTCTCTAAATTGGTTACTAATATTAACTACCAAGATTTTTGACTACTAAAAGAATTGGTCTCTAAACATATTTTTATTACTAAAATTATTTAAATTTTTTTTTTTGCAATGATTATAGAATCGGTTTACTACTTATCTTGGGAAAAGATTAATTCATTCTTACGACGAATAACACTTAAACAAGTTTTTATGCATTATACCAAACGTGAATGTAATAAATAATTTTTAAACATTTAAATATTTTATTTCAGTATTTAATATTATTTTATTTAACATTATTTGTATATTAAATGGTGTAAATTTTTATCTTGTATACTTTTATTTTATATCAAACCTATTAAATTCTTTTTGTAGTTTATATGTTTGAAGAGATTATTCGCTCATGGGATGTTATTTAATGAATGTATAAATATGTAAATTTATATATGGGATCAACATATTAATATAAATATGTAAACTTTCATAGCTTTTTCTTCTTTGTTTAGAACTTTTGATTTTCTCTTTTTATGTTTAGTAAATAATGTAGGACTAATTCTCTCTACTTTAGGATAGATGTTTAGTATGGGATGATTATTGATGTTTAATTGAATTTTTTATTATTTATATTGGTTTTGCCTTTTCTATTATTACTATTATCTTTTTGACGATTTCTTTTTCATCACTATTAAGAAGTGAACTTTGTGTCTTAGATTTACAAGAAAAAGAGTTAGATTTTAAATTATAAGAGTAGATTTAAAAATTTGAAGAGTTAATTAATTAACAAAAAATTTAATAAGCTTAATTAATGTAAAGAAGGGGTGAGGAAAAATCTTGGTTAAAGGTTCCTACATTGTTTGATTAGCATTAGACTATCCAATATTAACATACAACAAATTTTCTTACTAGTAGAGACGACAAATAAATCCGTCTCCGTGGGTATTGTCCGAACTCGTTTCTGTTTTGACAGGAAATCCCCGCATTGACTGGGTATGGGTATTGGGAATCCCCTACTTTTTTAATTGGGTATGAGGATGAGTATGAGTATATGTATGTACATATCCCCGCTATAATACCCGTCATCGCCATATCTTCGTCCTTGTTTAAATTATTAAAATATTCACAATTAATTACATAACCTTATATATATATATATATATATATATATATATATTCTATTTTTTTTTTTTCTAATTATTTGGTTTGTCATGAAACTCTTTCACATCTCCAATATATTTTTCAACTTATCATAACATTTATTAATTATGTTAAAATGATGTATGTCAATTAAAAAAAGTTTATGTCTCACATTTGAATATTTCTATTATTTTTTTAATATTTTTATTTATTGTATATTTTTCTTTCACCTGATAATGTTTAATACTCTCAATTTAAGTGTTTAATAGCATAAACCTTTCCTTTACTAGGTAATATAAAAAAAAAAATTTTTTTATTTATTATTATTAATTTTTGTTTCATTTGAAGAACTCTTTTATTTAAAACATTTTTTGTTATTTTTCAACCATTAAGTATATATGTTGATATTTGAAAAGTTTTATTAGATCTCTAATGTATTTTTCATCTTATCATACCTTTAATTATACTTTTTTTTTGCATTATGTGATTTCTTTCAATAGTCTCTCGAATTGTTTATAAAATACACATTTGTTAATTTTTTTAATATTTTTATTTGTTGTTTATTTTCATCACAAATAATATTATTTTGATATATTTTATCTAGTTATTTTTTATTTTCTAACTCATTATCAATCATACTGTAATTTTCTCACTATAATTATATAAATAACTTTTATTTGCTATAATAGAAAAATTTAATATAATTACCATGAATATTTTTTTATCAACATCCAACATATATTAGAGTTCAAAAGATACAAGATCTATGTTAAAATTTTATTATTTTATTATTATGTTTGTTATTTGTTCTTTGTGTAATTTTAATCAAGTGATGTATTATAACTTTTATTAGTGTATAAATAAGAGATTCATTAGAATTTAAAAAATTGAAGTAAACAAACATTTAAAATATATTTTAATTTGAATATTTGTTTTCCTTTTATAATTTTTTTAAATATTTTTAAATTTTATCAACTAGGTTTCATTAATGTTTGCAAATTCAATAAATGTTTTGGTTCTTATGAAATTTTATATGATATTCTAATCTAAAATGTAAACAATTATAATTTATTTCAAAGTATTTGATATCAAATAAACAATCATCCTCCTAGTATTGAATATTTGATAATATTATGTTTACTTTATCGTAATTTTTTATTATTTTACGAAAATTAATTAAAATTAAAATTAAAGTAGTAAGAAAATGGGTACGGGTATGGGTACGAGATTATACCCGTTACCCGGTGGGGATGAGGATGAGACAAAAGTTTGATACCCATTGAATTTGGGTATGGGGATGGGGATAAATTTTTTTTTACGGGGATGGTATGGGATAGCAAAACTCGTCCCCGTCCCGCCCCGTTGCCATCCCTACTTAGTAGCCCATCTATTCTCTTAGCATCTGTTAAGCTATAGTCTGTTTCGTGAAACCATTTAGTGATTGTTACATTTTGCAATGGGAAGCATTGTTTACATATTTTCCTCGGTAGTCCATACATGTGCTTCATATGTGTAAATTATAAGAAATAAGATCTTGTATCATTAGTGAAAGCTAACTAAGAACGTTTGAGTTGTATTGCTTAGTGAGAGTTTGTTGAGACAAAAATTGAAGGAAGTTGTAATGTAATTAATTGAATTCTCTTGTGGATGTAGGTTGAAGTCTGTTAACACTTCAATCGAGCGATGTTAATTCTCTCTATGTGATTCTTTTTTGTTCTTCATTGTTTAGCTTCTACCGTTTAACACTTCAAATTTTCTCTCTTATAGTTTTCTATGTGTGTGGTAAACAATGGCGAATCTTCATATTTTGGGGATGTTAAAATTTTGGTTGAATTATTCTTTTGGTTCATTCTTTTGTTCAAAAATGTCATATTGATCCTCTAGTTGTTTTTAGTCTCAAATTGGTCCATTGAATTATTCTTTTGGTTCATTCTTTTGTTCAAAAATGTCAGATTGATCCTCTAGTTGTTTTTAGTCTCAAATTGGTCCAATTTTTTTAAAAATTGATGCAATTTGATCCTTTTTGTTAAATTTTTTGAAGCAAAGTAAGAATTTTTCATCAAAATTGACACTAGGATTATGTCAATTACATCAACAAAGAAAATCATCATTATTTATTCAATTTTATGGAAAAACTTTGATACAATTCAAGAAATTTAACAAAAAAAAAAATTGCAACATTTTTTAAAAAATCGGGACCAAATTGAAACTAAAAAACTAGAGGACCAACTTGATATTTTGAACTAAAATAAAAACCAAAAGAGTAATCCCAAGTCTTTTATATAAACTAGTAAAAACATTGTATTTATTTTTTATGATAATAAAAAATAATTAAATTATAATTTTTGTTATTATTTTAATTATAAAATTAAATATAAATATTTTTTATAATTTTACTATAATTAATTTTTATTTATAGTGATTAAGTTTTAAAAAATAATTAAATAAAAAGATGTTAAATTAAACAAATGATCACTTAAAAAATAATATTGAGAAAATAATTATTTTTATTTAAAAAATATTCAAAAGGTAAAATTGAAAAATAAATGTGGACAAGAAAAAATAACTTTTTCTTATGTATTGATATAGATATATAAATTTTTTTAGAATATCAAATATATAAAATATATTAAAAATATTAAATTTTAAAAAATATATTTAAAATTATATAATAAATTATATAAGTATAAAAAAATTTGGGGAGCCATGACCCCTTCATCATAACACGCACGTTCGCCAATGGTCTCTATAGTGAATTTGACCTTAAAAAGTAATATTAGGAGGAGTATGAGTCAATTTAATTTCTAACAATCTCTCATAGTTTAGGGTCTAAAACTTTAACTTCGTGTTCCATTTTCAATTAAACCATGTATAAATAACCAACATGGATCATTATGGTCTTTTGAAGGGTCATAATGTGGCTAGAATATAAAAAAACTTATTTTTTTTTATCACAAAGCTATTAAAAACTTGTTTTTTTATCACAAATTAATCATCAATCAAAATGGGAGCACAACATACATTTCTTAAACCTTACTCCTTTTTTGATATGGTATTTGAACACCTATCTTTTCTCCATTCCTTTCATTGTATGTGGTGTCCTTTTCTTATTTTCTTCACATAATTATGTGCATTCTTTTTAATCTTTGTTTCTTTTTCACTTTTGATGTCACTTGTGTCTTTTAATTTCTTTGTATAGTCCTAAACACCATTGCTTAAAACTATTTTGATACACATATTTCTCTCTCCTATTTTGGATAGGGAGGGTTAGAGTTCAATAATAGACTCGGGGTACATGATTTATTTATAGCTAAGGTTAAAAAAAAAAATAGCAAAGTACTTCTTTCCATATAGGTTAGCTTTTTGGCATTTGGTTAAATTTTGCAACACAAAAACATGTCTTAATCCATTCCATGCTTTTTATACATAATAGCAATAAAAACATCACACAAATGTAATTGAGAAAAACTTAACAAAGGCCTGTTCTCCCTATGCCATTTTTCAAATTTGTGTAAGTTCATGCATTTGCATTTTGAAATTATTGAAAGCTAAGAATGATCTCTTTTCCTGATTTTTAAGTCCTTATAGTTCATTTTAAGCATAGTTCATCAAGTTACATTTGGCCTTTAGTTCTTTTTCCAATTTTTTTTTAGAAATATTAGCATTAAACTCCAAAAAGATATGTACATAAATGCAAACAAATTCTATCATCAAAACATATGATTTAATCAAAACAATTTCATCACTTAAAAGCAAAATAAGTAAACTAAAATCATTTAACAACTATAATTTAAGAAATTAAAAACAAAATTTAAGGGGTAAACATTAAAATGCAACTCATTTTTTTTCTACTTTAGTCTTCATCCTCCTCATCTAACTTCCCTTTTGATTGAATTATAGAGCAAACTACTTGGTCAAAGAATTCTCTATCCCCTATTTCTGATGATTCACCATCCTCAGCTCCTTTTCCAGTCTATGTTCTTTCAGTATCCTCATCTCTTAAACTGATTTGAACATTGGTTGGTTGATCAATGTGAACATCACCTTCAAAAGTAGCTAGTTCCCTTCAAGAAAGATTGGAATGTCCCTTAACCAAAAAACTACTTGTTGGACATGTGCACAAGACATTAAAGGAAAAAGGTCAAAGGGTTGGTAGTGTTGATGAATGGTGAATTTGTAGAGACTATCAAACATGGTTATGTAAGCTCTATGATTGGTAGTCATTACTATTGAATATAAGCTAATTGGGTGACTTTTTTTGAGTAGTAACTTAAGAAGTGTTGTAGGTTACGGTTGTACGATCTGCGAAATTTAATTAATTAAATAAATAATTAATTAGGAAAGGCGGGTAGTGGGAGCCTTTATAACATTTAATACTGACAAGTATGATGTGGAAAAGTACTAGCTTAATTGGTTGAGAGTATTTAGTGGTGTTGAGAGGACTTGGGTTCAAGTTTTATGTATGCCATTTATATGCTATTTAATTTATTATTATTTTAATAATGTGTTGGATCATGATGAGTGATAATATAATCCTAGAATTTTAGAAATTATCACGAAATATGAATTGGTTGAATGGTTGTGCATTGATTTGGCATTGGCATGGTTATAGGTTCAAACCTTGGTAGATCTAAATTAAGCTTTCTTTTTGCTAAAATTAGTTTTGGCATGAATGTAAAAAGGCAGAGAAACCCTAGCTGACAATGGGCAGCCAAGAGGAGCTGGAAAAACAACCACTAATGAACTTTGAATGTTTAGGACTCAAAGATTTGCGCACTTTTAGAGCAAGGAACCCAAGTTAGGGGAGCTATAACTCGTTGTCTAGTGTTATAAACTCTAATTCTTGATATATAGTATCATTATGCATGAATATCCAATGTCTTTAATTAAATTTTGGGTTTTTGGAATTTTTCCAGAAATCACCGAGTTGGCGATGAACTGCCGCCAGGTGACACATGTCTTTCTACGTAATTCTAGGTTGCTGTAGAGGGACCGCTTGGCGGCATGATCTGGCCGACAGGCGACGCATGCTATTCAACCCAATTTTCTGGGTTTCTGGATGAAGGGCCTGGTGGTGACAAACACCCGCCAGGCGACGCAAGCCAAACTGGTTCGATTTTAATGTTTTGGGCTTTTTGGGCGATTTTTGATCGGTGGAAAGGGTGTTTAAGTCATTAATTGATTAAATGGAAGTGAATAATTGTGAAATCATGATGTGGTAAGGGGAAATTTGATGATTATGGCCTATTCTCGTTCTAAGGTTTGAATAATTGGGGATTCTTGGGTTTAGGAATCAATTACAATGTGAATTGGACTGAGAGTGATTTGTTGTATGTTAATTTAATACTCGAGTGCATTTAATTGTGTTATGATCTGCCTATTTGGCCAAATGAGGATGAGGGCAAGTTTAGGGTTTCGAGGTGCAAGAAATTCTGGAGATTTTCCAGAATTCGTATGCGCCGCCTAGCGGCACCATGTTTGCCACCAGGCGCCGGGCCAAAATCATGGCACTATGTTTTGGCGTGCAGTGGGGAAATTGGTAAAATTAACCTAGGACATTTGGAGTATTAAATGAAAATTTGGATATGCTGAATAGGGACTAAAAGGAGAGGTAATGCATGAGATGGGGTTGTGCAAGAATGTTAAGCTATTGATGTTTGGATTCATTTGGATGCTTTGATAGTGGACTTCAGGTTAACTAAACCAGAGTTAGGTTTGGTAGGAAGGCAGATTGAAATTGTAGAAAGCCAGGCTAATTGAGGTTGCCTAAGCTAGAAGTGTGGTGTGAATATGGTTATGTTATAATTGTTATGTTAGTTGAAAATTAGTAGAAGCTCATGTACTAATTGGGGTAAATGATAGAGTATAAGTATTATGAGATTAACAGTGGCAGATTGTGAATTCGAAAGGTTGAACTTAAGCAAGTCTAAGTATGGGTAATCTTGAATTGATGAACCTCAAGGGACATAAATACATTGGTAACAAGTTAAACACATGAGAATTGATGTAATTCACTTAGTGAAGTCAACGTGAGTTTTGATACCTAGCTTAGAGTGTGCAATCTGACCTATGTGCTTGGAAAACCAGTACTGCACGAATATTGGTGTATCACCTAACGATGAGGTTTGCTCTACTAGGCAATAGCTACGAAACAGAGAAAACTTGGAACGCGTGGCGCCTGGCGGTGGAGATCGTCCCACCAAGCGACACTTACGGACAGGGGCATCAGGGGCGCTTGGCGCTTGGCGGCATGTGTCCCCTGCCAGGCGATCTGGAAGCGTGTTGCGCTTGGCAACTCAGGAGCAGCGCCAGGCGATATTGCAGAGGTAGAAACTATGTTTTGCTTGCTTTGGATGTGTGTGGTTTACAAGGCTTTGATGATATCTCGAAGGCCGGCTTGCTGGTGTTCCTTAAGTTGTGGTTCAGAACGTATCTCTTGAGTTGTGGCTCGGGATAGGACTTAAGTACGTGGCATTCCTTGAGTTGTGGCTCAGAATGGCATCTATTGAGTTGTGGCTCGGGATGAAGGATGAACACAAAGAACTCTTGAGTTGTGGCTCGGGTTGGCGAGTGTTGTCAGTATAAGTGTGCGAGTTGTAGGTCGTACGGATGGGTCCAGATAGATTGCCCTCCCCAGTATGTGGCTGACAACTTTGGTAGTCTTGGGACATTACAAACTATGTTCGTATTGGGAACTCTACTTAGCGTTACAGAGTATGGTCTCTAGCTGGTTTCCCGCATGTGCTCTACAAGTTGTGGCTTGTAGGTGTGGCAGCAAGACATCTTGTGATATTCGTCTAAAGACGTAGACCATGGATGACATGGTGGTGGCCATGTGATATGGAATCAAAGGATAGAATTTCTTTGGTGTGGTTGTATGTATATATGTTA
>Ga0214545_1005176_pt1 | contig 23824 bp, 13 predicted proteins | sample CNSS4metaG_FD_160064 | JGI IMG/M metagenome (GOLD analysis project Ga0214545, IMG submission 160064) | Root nodule microbial communities from cowpea collected in UCLA plant growth center, Los Angeles, California, USA - CNSS4 | ecosystem: Host-associated > Plants > Roots > Nodule | place: USA...
GAAATTGATTAATTGAGTTTTAAACCTTAAAGACTCCTTCAAGATTCACATTAAGTAAGTGAAAAACTCATTAATCAATTCAGATCCCTTTGTGGTTAAGAGTATTAGACAGAACTGTTTTTAACAACTTTTTTATAAATCTTATGGTGTTATTCTTACTAAAATTAATGTGTTTATTAAATATTTCTAGAAATATTTTAAATTAACTTTAAATGCTATACAAAATATTAAATTTTGGTTTTGTATTGAACTTGAGATTTAGGAAAAAATTTATGTGTGACAAGCTATTTGATTTTTAATATTCACTAAATTTGTACAATATGATGCACTTGATGTCTTTATATATAATGACAAAATTGTTAATTGTTAAAATTAAATTTAAGATTTAACTTTGCTTAATATTTTTATAATTTATATTTTTCATTTTGAAATTTATAATTTTAATTAAAGTTAAGAACAATATTTTTAGAATACCGTAAATATTTTGGAAAAATTTCATCATCACGATCTTTTGTAACAAAGTAGGAGGTAATGATGTTAAAAGTGGATGACATTGTAAAATAAATGTCACACACAAAATTAACATAAATATTTCAAATGCCAAGAGTGAGTTGAAAATTTCGAAATTATAAAGATTTAATATATCACCAAAATTCATTAGGAACTCAATTAAAATTACTCAAATTCATGTCTACGCTAATTTTAATTTGTAAAAAAAAAAAATATTTTGATTTTTAGAGATTTTCTCTGTAATAATTAATAGAGAAGTTTTATTTCAACCTGCTGCAATTAATTAGCCTTGAATAAAATCAAAACGACAGTTTTGAAACCTGTCGTTTTATCATCTCACCGAATTACACTGTTGTCTTGGCAACCATGGAAAAGGGGCAGTGCAGTTCTACGGTGAGTTTTGCGTCTTCGTTCTGTTGTTCAGTGTTCTTAATGACTAGAGAAACAAACAGCAACCTTTGCAAGATTAAATTTTGTCTTAAACTTACAACAAAATTTTCATTTGGCTAGTAAACTTGAAATATTTCTCACTTCACTGCCACACTCTGATTTCATCAAAGGTTGAACAGAGTTTATTTATTTATTAAGTTCAATCTAACAAAATGTGTTGTGCTAAGTTCAACTGTTATGCGAGTGTATTTGTGTTGGTTCTTTATGTGAGTGCTTGTGGATGATGTATTGGACCATCTTTTATTATTTTTAGTCTCTACTCTTTTATGCAATTTTCATTGTTCGTTTGTTTGCTCTTACAATTTGCAGCTTCAATCTTGAGAAATTGATGATGGGCCACCTTGTGAATCTTCTCCATGGAACTGTTCTCTTCAACCAATTATGTTTCAATGACCTTCCCAAGTTGTTTAAACAAAAAAGATATGCTCATACTGGAAAATTTGCCAAGTTTCTTGAGTTTAATGGAGCCCCACTGCCTTTGCAAGGTTGTCTTACTTAAGGATTTTTGTTTTTTGAAATTTGTTATTTGTTTTCTGTTACGGTGCTTTATTTGAAGTTTGTTTTTACAGGCAGTGGGGACTTGACAAATCATGCTGCGAACTTGATTAACCATAAGGTAAGATACTTAACAGGTCCTTTTTGTGCCACAGTATTTTCTTCTGAATCTGATATTTCAGCATTCTTGGATTCAGTATGTTATAATAAATGCCTTACTCGGTTAATACAATAAATATGCTTCTAGAGGAGTGCCAGTTTTTTCTTCGCTCTGATAAGTTGTAACTGATAACTATGTAGGAAGAGAAAGAGAGGGAGAGAGGTTGAAAGTCAAAAGTAACTGCAAAAATTCTGGAGGCACACACTAACTATCATTATTATGTCTTTTCTCCGGTGCTCTAGTAAAGGTAGTTGGATATCTATGGATGATGGGATGAGCTCATACTTTTCTTTTATAGAACATAAGTATGCAAAGATATCTCTATCTCTATATAACTTGTAAGTTTTACTACGTTGGCACCCCAAGTTATATCAATCATTTGCAGCATGCCCAAAATAGAATTCAAAAAAACCTATGAAAGTAAGATTAAACCTATCTCTGTAGAATTCATATATAATAATATCCACAATGATATCTCATCACATACTACACTATATTCTCAATGTATTTCTGAGAAACTTAAAGTTTTTTGTTGTCGGTCAGATGCTTTTTTTCTCTTACCAACTCTCCTAAATATACAAGCACAAGCCCTGACGTACAGGTCATAACATACATAACTTGACCCTTTCGCAAAACCCGTTGGAGTTTGAACATGAAGTTGGGACAAAGCATAGCCTTTCAAAACTTGTGCTGAAACTCACTTTAGTTATGGAGAACAACGGTTACAAGGAATAAATTCCTCCTATGTCCTCACAAAGGTTTTGATATTGCAAGGACCAATATTCTGAAAGCTTAGTTTGTTAGGTGCATGCTCAAGATTGACTTTATATTCATAAAAATAGCATGCTTTGTGGTAAAATATCATGCTTAATGGTTGTTGGCATCAATATTAGAGATCCCACATCTACTAAAGGTATGGTCAAAATAATATATATATGTATGTATGTGTGTATAAATGGAGGACAATCCTTACCTCATAAGCTGGGTTTTTCTTGAGTTAGGTCTAAATCTAAATTATAAGATGATATTAGAGTATATTCTAATGATTATTGTTGGGCCTATTGGGCCACTTTCTATTAGGCCTCCATTAGACTACATATACAACCTAGTCCTGTAACATTTGAGATGTCCACTCCTTAGTAAGAGGGGTGTGTGTAGGAAAGTTCGCATCACCTATATTTACGCTTATACCTTGAGCTAGTTTGACGCTTGAATTAACCATAAACCCAAATTTTAAGAACGTAGAGCTAAATATGTTTCTATTGCTTGAACCTTAACTTTTTCCATTCAATGTGGCTTGAGTTTTGTGTTTTTGTCTTGATGAAATGAAAAAGTCACTAACATAAAATCAATCTTTGTTATTCTTTACTTTCTTGAACAGCATTATTTGTTGTTTATTTTGTTTTGGCCCTAAATTTTATGGTTTTACTGTTAGATTTACTTTAGTAATGGTGGAGAGTTGAATGGTATTCCTCATATACAAACTCTTAGAGAATTTCCTAGGGAGGAGCTTTTTGGAAAAGTTGTCATGGTCAGATTTGATTCTAATATATTAGTCAAGAGAGAGTGCGACAGGAAGAATCAATCAGATTCTAATGCAGTATATACAATTAAATATTTGCATAAATCTGGGGCAAAGGTCATCTTGGTCAGTGATTGGAATATGAATACTCCAGAACTTCACACAGATTCAGTTACAGGTACACTCTTAAAGGCCTTTTGTTCAAATTCTTGTCATTAGATGCCATGTTTAGTCATTTTGTCATCAATTGAACTTATAGCAATTTCTAATTTTATTAACGGGAGGAAAGACAGAAGAAACTTACTAAAAAGAAACTTGAAACTATGTGGACAACGGAATTAATAAATGTCATTTTTTTATGTAAGGAAGCTTCCATATTGGATGATTGATAATCTCTTGCTGTAGATTTCTTATCAGAAGTTCTTCAAACACAAATTGTTCCACTGCATGCCAATTATTTTAAGAAGCAAGCAAAGATGAATAGCCTTGAGAAAGAGAATATCCATCTTCTTGAGAATCTTTCTAATTTCAAAGAGGAAGTTGCTAATAGTTTGGAGTTTGCTAGAATATTATCATCAGGAGTTGATATCTTTGTCAACGACTCCTTCTCCAACTGTCATAAAGTTCTAGCCTCCACAGTTGGTGTTACCCGTTTCTGCTACACCTGTATAGCTGGTTTTCACTTTGAGGAGAGGCTTGATCTACTGAAGAATCTTGCAGAAGCCAGCACAAAGCCATATGTAGCAATTGTATGTCCCTTTTTGCTGTTAATGTTATTAGTTATAAGCAATATCTTTTACATTCAAGAAAGTCTCAAGTACTTTTCTTGATAAATTTGTTCACTGTTTGTTTCTCTTGCAATCAAGATTGGAGGGGGTAATCTCTATGATAAAGCAGCTTCCTTTCAGTTCTTAGCTTCCAGATGCCAAGTGTTTGTTTTTGTGGGCATGATGTCATTTCAAATAATGCACGCATTAGGAGTATCAATCCCGTGTGATTTAGTGGACGGTCAAGCAGTTAATGAAGCTCTAGATATAGTGAGACTTGCTCAAGATAAAAACGTGCAGATCCTGTATCCGAAAGATTTTTGGTGCCAGAAAAAGTGTAATCCAAAGCAACTGCAAGTATTTCCTTCTCATGGAATTTTGGATGGTGCGCTATTCTTCAAATTGATAAGGGATTGTGTTGTGCTACTTAGATATTCATTTAGATATTACTTTTGTTCGGCAAATAAAACTTATGCAGATTTGATTTTGATCTAGATTGGGTACCTGTGGACCTGGGACCTGTATCATTGGATGAAATCGACTCTACACTTACAAATTGTAAGGTACATTAGTAATTTTTTTATACATAGGCATCAAGCATAAACTACAATTGGTTTATTTTCTTAATATATATTAAAGAATCTTTAGATAACTATGGAATTGGGATTGATTTAACATTTCTGCTCTGGGAATCTTTTATTAAAATGGGCATTTGATTCTTGCATCTTATCTGCTAATTTTAGTTTGAATTTGTGCATGTTATCAATATCGTGCAATGACTTTAGGTATTGATAATGGATAACTGTTTTCATCCTAATAAAATGTATTATCTATCGATTTTGAAATGTAACTAGGAACTACGTAACATTTTTCTTTTAATCCATTGCAGAAAATAATGTGGATTGGTCCAGTGCAATTTGTTTATTCAAGTGTATACACCAACGGGGCTTCTAAATTGGCAAGAATTCTAGACAAACTAGGCCAAAACAACTGTGAAATAACAGTTGTTGGGACTGCGGCAAGCAAACTAGTGAGACCGGAAAAAAGTTCATTGTCCTTTATAAATATCATTGAGAATGCTTCTGTTGTATGGGAATTTCTCAAAGGAAGAAAGCTCCCTGGTGTTATGGCTGTGGACAGGGTATGCCTTCATAAGCACTATTTCTCTATACCACTCTCTTCCACTAAATATTTCAGGAGAATAATTCAATGTATGCTCAAAATATTTTAATTTTCAAAACTACCTTGCATGCCTCTTGAACTTGCATTGTTAGGACTTTTGCCGCTGGAATTTAGGGAAATGACTCACTTTCTTGAGATTATGTAATTTATATCATTATTTTTGTGAACTGTTTCTAACAAAATAAAACATGGCCATCTGAGTCCATTAGTTTAGATGCTGGGGTAGAGGAAACCAATATATATGAATGATGTTCCTTAAAAGCAAATATATTTTGTTTAATGAACTTATTACTAAATTGGACAAAATTTGGTGTACAAGATATTTTTAAAGGCATTTAAGTGATAGATGAATCAATAAAAACATAATTCTTTTCCACAGCATGTTGGAATTGTTAGAAACCAAAAGCAGAAATCCTAACATAATATCACTTTCTCTATTACAAATGGTGTGACTGAAAGGAATAATATTTCGTCACAACAGTTACAGCAATAAAAACAACACGGTACACAAAATTACCCTCAAAAAGAGCACTCTAACAAAACCAGATTCACAGATGTAAGAAAACAAAAGCTAAAAAATTCCCAATTACTATTGAGGACCTACTTATTAGGTCCTTACTCCCGAACCGTGTAACTAACTAACTAACTACCCAGTTCCAACTAATTACAATTTAGCCCCTTTCTTCCTTCTATAATAGACCTAGAAAGGTTGTTCCATTTTCTTCTCAGTCCTAGGGCCACTCCTAACAGAGATAGTATATATAGTCATTCTTGTGAATGATTGTGTTATAGGAACCAAGTCATAATAAAAACTCATTCTATTGGTAAACCTTGACCTTGATTGTTTTTTCTCCTATGGCTACCTCAAATTCGATTCCTTTCATGCCTCACTCTTTTCCTAGCTCTGTCGTTGAGAAACTGGATGACTCAAATGACTTTTGGCAACATCAAAATTGAACAGGCACAAAAATGCACACAAGCTTCAAAGGTTTGTCTCCTCTCCTAGATACCTTACTGATCAAGATCCGGTGTGATAATGTCATTCCTGCATAGTTCAGGATCAAATGTTACTTACCTGACTTCAATCGATGCTGTCAAAATCTGTTCTCTCTCAAGTCATTTACTCAATTCACTCATATCAAGTATGGAAGGAAATCCATGAATACTTCCACAAGCAGATGAAAAAACGCCCTTGTCAACTTCGCTTTGATGCCATCATAGAGAAAAAGCTAAACTGAAAATGGAGAGTTTCATTTCATTTTTAACTCACTAAAAGTTGAATACAGAGGGAGCATTTTATGCAAGCTTGCCTAAGGGTACGGTTGTGCAAAGGCTGAAACAGAGAAGCAAATCTTATAGCAAACAAGAGAATATTGTAACTGTATTAACTAACTAGTCATAACAGAATGTAACTAACATATAGGAATTAGGAAGATGAGGTCAGTATTGATATTTTAACATGAATGCAGTTAAGTTATAGTATTTCATTTAATCATGCTGATGAAACTGATCTTGCTTTAAGCAACTTCAAGTGTCTAAACATTCTGCATGATTGATATTATTATTGCTTATGGTAGTTACATATTTCAGGGATACCCTTTTGAGATCAACTGGAGCAGCATTTATTCTGACCCAGCTCAACCTCTGGTTGTTGATATTGGAAGTGGTATTTTTTTAAGTTAATCTTCATTATGCTTTTAGCTTATAAAATTTTGTAACTAGAAACAAAGCCTAAGGTTCCATTGCACTAAAAACATTTTAACAATTGATGTGAATGCATTGTCATTACATAAATTTTCTGTTAAGTTTAACCTAAAATCCTTGTATAAAAATCCCAAATTCTGTAATAGAAGAAGAGGGGCATGGGACTCAGAGACAGCAGATTAAATAGAAAACTTGTGCTACTGGTTCTTCCCTGATATAATTTGCTCTTATTTACAGGTAATGGGCTTTTCCTTCTTGAAATGGCTAGAAGGAGGCAAGATTTAAACTTCCTCGGTTTGGAGATCAATGAAAAGGTTCCCAACTCGTTATGTCCTCTTCTCTCCCTTCTACCCTGTTTTCTATTTTCCGTACTAGGCTTTTACTTAATTTTCTTTTCTTCCGTTAACATCTTTTTCAGCTTGTTTTGCGTTGTCTGGATTCTATTCATCAATATGGCTTAAAGAATGGGTAATTATGTTGCTTTCATAGTACAAATTGATGCAGCATTTTCTTCTTTTTTATTGGATTCAATGAATTTAAGTTTTATCTTATCTTAGTTCAACACCAAGGAATGACTCAAAAGCATTCCGAACTTATTAAAAGGACAAACGCACTTATGATCGATCATATGTGACTAATTAGAGTTCCTTCGTGGTTGAAATTTAATTCCTTTGTTAAACTTTCTTAACTTTGGTTTCCTGTTTTCTCTATTTTAGGTACTTTGTTGCTACCAATGCAACATCAACATTCCGTTCTATTATTTCTACTTACCCAGGAGACTTAGTTCTTGTCTCAATACAGGTCAATAAATTGAATTTTGTTATATTTTGAATTGTTACATTACGGTTTGAGTGTTGTGGGTCTTTTCTTTGCTATTGATGCTACTATGTGTGCACACTTCTGTTGAGTGTTGATGCACATGAACTGCTATCATTGCACCAACGAACGAGTTTGCAGCATGCTAACCCTTCTATTAATTAGTGTTGACCACCTTTTTTTGGCATCATTCATCGTGAGGCATTTTATTTATACACACTATTATCACCAATCACCACAGGCACATTGTCACCAAGCTACTGTAGGGATGTACTGATGCTGTTGTCATTGCTGCCAATTCTCTGCTGCAACCTAACAAGTGTCTGATGGAAAGTTGTCTTAGTTGCAGTCATTCCTAACCCACCTTAGTTGTGATCTTTTTGGGAGCTGTCTTAAATAGAACTTATGAAGCTTTTTCGGTTCTCACCTTACTAGCTAATCTTTCAGGGTTCATTTAGATCTTAAATCCGAATCCTTAAAGTTTTCTACCTACATTTTTCTCCCGACCATCACTAGAAGTTTCTTCGCACGATTGGCATTCATAGAAGCTTTGATCATTCTCTATATATTAGACTGACTGATAGTTATGATGATCACAAACTTGCATACAGTAAAATAACTATAGGACTAACTTTAAACCATTGTTTGGTGAGAGATATAACTCTTAGTTATATCTGCCAGCCTGATCATTCTAGTAATATTACTGTTAAAGCCAAAACTATAATAGCAATTAGTTGTGGCCTGATTTTGCAATTTCCTGTTCATATTTTCTCGCAGAATAAAATGTTCATTGTTTGATGTCACAACCTTCCTATATGATTGGTTAACCTTTGAGAAAATTTGCTATCACAATAAGAACTAAATTTTGTTGGAAGGACAAGTTTTAGGGGTTTCCAAACTTATTCCTCATGGTAAATGAGGTTCTATGAATTTAAAGAAAATTCGTGGTAATCACATTTTCTGTAATCAACTTCTTTTCTCCGCCAACTGCTTAACCTTAATCTCTATTCTGTCTTTATTTTCTGCAGTGTCCAAACCCCGATTTCAATAAGCCTGAGCACAGATGGAGGATGCTTCAGAGATCTTTAACTGAAGCAGTAGTGGATCTTCTAGCACCCAATGGGAAGGTAATTATTAGACTTTTGAAGGAATTCTACTAGTATTTCCTCAATCAATGTGCAGATGATGGTCAGGTCTTCCCCATTAATCCAAAAAACACAATTGCTCATCAGATCTAAGTGGGAAGCCAGCCCTTATAAAACTAAAAAAGTATTTGTTTTCTCAGTATTACATTTATTTGATTTTGTTATCCTGAGTTGTGACTTCACTAGAATTCTTTGAATAGTTTGAGTTTGTTGATACTGAGGCTTACTTAGACTATGGACATTGACCAGATCTATCTGCAATCTGATGTAGAAGCCGTGGCAATAAGAATGAAAGAACAATTTTTTAGACATGGCAAGGGTAAGCTTGATTTAGAGTATGGACAAAGTGAGTGGCTTGAGGAAAACCCATTTGGAGTAAGATCAGATTGGGAAAAACATGTTTTAGAGCGCCGGGCCCCGATGTACAGGATGATGTTTTCTAAATCATCTGGTATTGGGGAAGTTTAGAGTTGCTAAGAATGTAATCCAGAAATCTGGCTGATACATCAATTTTTCAAAGGGTTACTAATAATTTGCAGAATCTATCACACAGCTAATGATTTCTTCATGCCGGGGCTGTGTTGTATGTTGTAGGTAATGGAGCATCACACATTTCCCTTTCAATTTTGTCTTGAATAAATGGTGAATTTCGTTCCTAAAATTTAATCTTGTTATTGTATTCGTTCTTGAAACTAAGAAAAACTCAAATAAGTACTTGAAATATTTGAGTTTTATTAAAGTTCCTGTAGTTAACTCTCTTTTTTCTCATTTTGATCCTTAGATCCATGACTGAAGTGATAATAATGACGGTTTAGAGATCAAAATAAACAGAGAGATTAATTTTGGGAATTTTAATAAAACCTTTAAACAATTCAGGGACTTGTTTGAGTTTTGCTTATTTTCGGAATTAGTGACAGTGAGATACAATTTCAGATACTAAATTGGTAATTTAACTCGTTTATCTCTGACATGAATTAATAGCTAATTCATTCATCTCAAGTATTCTTCCAGCTTTTGCAGTGATGAACTTCTTAACAGTTTGGAGAATGAAGTTGAAAATTATTGATGAGAAAAGTCCAATATTTCATAAGGGATTCCAACGATGAAAGAACATCTAAAAATTATAAGTAATAAGTAATTTAAAAATCCCAAAGATATTTTGAGAGACTGATCTTCTTATTTGTATATTTTTTTATTATAGATAGATCTTTATAACTATTATAACTCATCAACTAAGTTCGATGAAATTTTTATTGTGACTAACATCAACTATTGTATTGTAAAATAAACAATTCAAAAATTGAATAAAAGTAAGATATTCAACTAAAGCAAATAGAAAATTAAAATAAAAATTCTAGTATCATAATGTTTTATTTATGTAGAAAATGTAACGTCCCATTTAATTAATAAAAGTAATTAAGGAAGCGTCACACACAGATAGTACAGTAGTGCAGACCTGGGGTCTTAAACACAACTCTTACAAAATTCTAGACACACCACGATGCCAAAACTAAATCAGTTATAACATTCTACGGTAACCAAAAGGAAATAAAACACAACTAGTACATGGGCCATAGTCCAGAAAGAAAGCCCATAAGGATATCGATCCAGTCCAAGCGGACTATGCAGCGGAACCTCCATCACCCTGATGATTTCGGAGAATTCTCATATCTGCTCACATCAACAAGTTGATGATCATTGCAAAAGAAAAGACCACACCATAGAACATACAACAACAAATAGTAGGGTGAGCTAGAGCACAAAATAATTTCATCATGCAATCAGATACACTTTCGCAATCAACCATACATACAGCACACAAGCATGTTATGACTTCCAAACCAATACACTAAGACTCGACTCGACTCATCCGGATACATATAATCTGGTCGGATTGAGCGGATGCTTGCACTTGTGGTGGATACCTCTGCTCACCCCCGAGCTATGTGTTACAAGTGTTACAATGAATCAATTCCCCCACACACAAGGTTAGCCCTTAATGAGTTTCAGGCCTCTTGCTCCTCTCACCACAAGAGTCAATCCGCTCTAAGTGAGACTAACTGACTCCTTAGAGTGTTAGGATGCAACCTTACCTTGAATCCTTACCAGACCATATAGATGGGGCACCACCATGGACACCCACTAACAGGGGCCATGGACTTACGTCCCGACCACTAAAGCATGACCCTGAAATCCCACCTAGAGATCTCAAGGATTTACGCACTGACCATCGACCAGACATGTTCATCCAATCAAGAGAGACCTATCATGCATATATATATACATTATATCAATCTTTACAACCAAATCCATTTCATGTTCCATATCACCCCATACCAATTCATCATACTCTCTTCATAAATATAGAATTCCAACTCATCTCGTTACCATGCCACTTTAATACCAACCATCTCATTAAAATCACATGCTAAGTCCATACCAACCCATCATTCACAAATCAGGAATCACATCACTCATGCATATTCATTTGTCCCATGCTTTTAACACAATACTTAACTCCAACAACGTATTAACTATTCAAGATTTAAGGAAACGATCAAACACCACACTACCCTCGCCCAGCTCCTCGCTCAGGCTGAAGGGTCTCACTCAGACGAGCCCCATTTGCCTAGCGAAGGCTCGAAAAGGGGGAACAGTGACCTCACGCGGGATATCGCTTAGGCGAGACCCCTCTCGCTTAGGCGAGATGTTCGTTCGCTCAGAAGCAACGTGGGTCGCCTGAGCGACCACTCGCGTGAAGTAGCTTGGGCGATCCTCAGTTGATCTCGCTTAGGCGAGATATACTCGCTTGGGCGAGAAAATTTCTCTCGTGCACAAACACTCAACAGATCACAAATGATTCAATAATACCACACACAGGTTCGCTTCAACACACCAAGCATATTAAAATGATAAAATAGTAACACAAGCAGCACAACTCAAAAGAAAGGGGTGAACCATAGCTTCCCGTACCTGAAAAAGGGCTAGCAGATGGGTTCTTGGATACGAGCAGAGAAACACAACAACTCCTAGAGCAATTTAGCGAGCTGGAATCATAAAGAATAGCATGAAACGAAGTTACCCAAAACGACCTTAGTTGGGACACGAAGTAACAGTGCTAAACAAGAGAGGTATGGAATGGGAGGCAACTTACGTGGAACGGAATCTGGCTCAAACAAGTACGACGGAGGTCAAAGAATAAACCCTAGTGGAGGGAAACGTCTGCAGCTCTAAGATTTTCTGAAAGTGTAGAGTGAGTGAGTTATGGCAGACTTAGGGTTGGATTTTTATCCGTTAAACCAGCCCTAGGCTCATCTGATTAGGGAAAGGCCCTTTAAAATAAGGCATAAACATAAGTGGGCCTTCTAGAAATCACATTAATTATTATTTGTACTGTAAGTTGTAAATATATATATGAACTTTTTTTTATTTGACCAAAAGATAAGATTTCTCTAGATAGGATCTTCTTTATCACAAAAATCTATTTTAAAAAATCAATAAAATATTGCATTGACTTCGTTCAAAAAGAGTTTTATTATTCTTATGAATTATTTAATTTGTTTAATGAATTCTGAGTTGAACTTATTTTATTAGTAATTCAATTTTATAATTTTTTTTTATGCATTACTATTTAAAAATGGATGTTAAAATTTAGACGATATTTATTATTATTTTTCGTTCGTATATGTATATTTTAAATTACTTAAATTTATAGCCTACCATTTGATGGCTCTCAAACCTTTAAAAATTTGTATATGTATATTTTAAATTACATAAATTTTTAACGTTTCTATAATACACATTATTTAATATTAATAAATAATAAAATATAAAATTAAATATAATAAATAATAAAAAACTTATTAAGAAATTTGGTTTACTTTTTTTTCTTTATCTCTTGATTTACTTAATCATTATTTGCCTCTCATTTCTTTGTTCCATTCTAAAGAAAAAAAAAAAAACTCTCTTGTCCACTTTATACTAAAACATTAGTTTCATTTTTTTTTCTTATGAGTATTTTGTATAGTGGTTTTTAATGAACATATAAAAGTTTATTATTATATATTATTTTCATATTTAATTGTGACATGATTTGATTATTATACATTTTTCTTTTAATAATTATGTTTTTAATATTTAATTAAATTTTGATATTTTACTTTTTTAATCTTGATTTTTTTTTTTGTAAATAAGTGTACTTATGAAAAATGAAAGAAGATTATTTTTTAAAAGTGATAAACGAAGACGAACGTGAATATGAAAACAACAGACTTAATTTTTTTACTTAATCTAAAACATGAAGCTAATGTCCAATTATTTATTTTTATTTTATTAATAACAATGATTGAATATAAAAATTAAGTGTATTGTTTTGACTCTCTTAAAATTACTGGTCAAGAACCATCATTTATATTTTGACATAGCATACAAATCATCAAAGTTTGCAGTTTGTATGTTTATCATGGTACTCTCAAGAATAGAGAAGTTGCATACAGATAAAAAAAAAAGTTGTCTTGTGTACAATGATTTCAAAGCAACAACAAAATGAGTTAGCAAAATTTGTCTTGTGTACAGTAAGACAAGCTATAATGGAAAACTTCTCCATGCAGAAATTATTGATGAATTGAATGTATTAAGTGCAATATAAACACTTTATGTGAATATTCAGTGTGAGAGAAAATATAAAACTTAAATTGCGTATAATACTCCTCGTGAAATTAGACTTTAGAACAATGAGTATTTCTGTCGAAAAAAGTTTTCCCTTAACTTATTGTAAAACTAAGAAATAACCTATTTAATCAAAAGTTTCATTATACTCAATTTGAGGAGAAATTTAGTTGATAGTAAAGAATGACTTAAATAAAAAATAACAATAATAATACTTATATACAATCAAGTTATACTATAGTTAATAAAAGAACTAAATGAAAGGGTGTAAAAGTAGTATATGTTAGATAAATAACAAAAATATAAACTTAAATTAAAGTACATCGACTAATGATATTTTAACCCACTTTTTTTGACCCATTTTTAACCCACTACTTCAATCACCATTAAATCATCACATTACATCACTAAAAAAATCAAAAGAAATAATTTAATAATGATTAAAGCAATGAATTAAAAATGTGTCAAAAAAATGGATTAAAATATCATTTTCTTTCAAATAAACTAACATTGTCATCTAACTGATGGATCGTACATATAATAAAAAAAATTACCTTTATAATATGTTGTTTGGCAGCATAAAAATGTTTTCATATTTACATTACATAAAATGTCTGAAAACAGCAGTAGTTTATTTTGAGAGAAAACTGGGTTCAGATTCTCTATTAAATTTTTTTATGTTTTTTTATTGAACATTAAAGATACATTATATTAATATTTAAAAAATATCATCAATATATTTTGAAGGAACAACAGAAAAACAATATAAGCAAACCCAGCAGATTCAGGAAAAACACAATTTGAAAAGCCTCTAAAAAGATATGGAGTAAATTCAGATGTTATCATGTGAATTTATTAGAAATCATGAGTAAATTCAGATGTTATCATGTGAATTTATTTTGAAAGTGTTATTTTGGTTCTTTGAAAGCTTTATTTCATTTCCTTTATACAGAAAAAAAAAATGAAAAATCTATTGCATGAGCCAAGGGAGAGGAAACTCTAAGATATATCAATACAAAATGCATCTAGCTTCACTGCCCCCAATGAAAAATACTTGAATGACCTTGTACCTAGAAAAAGAAGAGAAAAACTTACAGGCCTAAATCATGTTTACAAGTTTCCTTTGCAACATTGCACCTTCCCAGTGATTATCAATTAAATTCTAACCAACAGGAAAGGTACCATTTTAGCATCAGATAACAAAAACAAATTAGTTACATGTTGAAGGTCGTGGTTTTGGAGGCATATAATAAGAATTACCACAGTCAATTGGAGTTTGCATAAGAGGATTCCACCGGTCAAATATTATCCGACCACCTCTACCCATTCGCCCGCGAAATCTATATGATGTCGACGACACCCCATTTGTTGCAATAGAATCCGGTGGCATAATGCCTGCCATGGCCAACTTATCTGGAAGTAGAGGTTTAGTGAACAATAAAACTGGCTCAAGTGGATCCTGCATAATCCCATCCCACACAAGAACTCATCAACAACCATGTAGAACTACGAGGACGTGTACAAAAATGGAAGGGGAGAGGACACTTCGCAAAGACAAATTGTATTTGTACCACAACTAGTACAACAAATTTGACAACAGAAATACAAAGTGTAATGAATGATATGTGATGGAGAGATAAACACAAAGGTTTGGTGTATAAAATGTTGAGTTGTACGAATAACTCTTTAAAAACAATGTAGTGAAATGGGTTATTCTTGGGCATGCAATCATATTAGGTGCTTAACATAAATCTATAATTTCATTATTCATTTAGGATTATACTGTCAAGAATTGCTCTTCGTGTGAACTCACATGATACAATTCTTTCTGGATAGATGGGTAGATAGATAATGAAATAAATACCAGTTTATGAGGCCATCCATGCGGGACATATCTCCTCCTAAACTCTTGCTTTGTGCTAGCTGCAGTAACCATGGGCAGGTTGGTGTCATGGGAAGGCAAACCCTGTACTGCAGTAGACCGTGTTCGAGGAAGGCGGTTTGTCATGACATCATCGGAATCGAAATATTCTTCTTCGCTTGAAACAAACTTGGAAGAGAAGGGAGTAAAGCCAGAGAGTGCCAAGTTGTCTTCCAAAAATTCGGTTTCATGCTGAAATAGAAAATCACACATTGGTTCATAGGTTCAAAAAATCTACTTCACAATATTGACAAGCAAAAGAAACAATATCCAAGAGTACACAGCGCTATTAAATTATAAAATAGATCCAGCAAAGTGCATCAAATTGCATAGTTATATACAAATTCTTACGTTTTTTTTCTTTTTTCAGCCTTCTTAGTCAACCACTAAGAACTAGAACATGGAGTTTGCTTATGACAACTCTGATTAGCAGATGCCATACTTAAGGTAATAGCCAAAAAAACAAACAAGAGTAAATAAATTCTCATTGTTTTTCACTATGTTCAATGGGTCTCAAAATATACGAAAAGGTTTTGTATTCTAACTCAACCAAAGAAAAAAGCAATCCAGTCCAGATTCCATCCAAAAAGGGGAATTAACACTAATGATCAGCTCTAAATTGTCAGCAGATTGAAGACAATAAACATTCAAAAGGACATCCATACCTTGTACTTCATTTGCATCCTTTGCAATGTAACTTCACTCTCCATTACTTCTCTTTTTTTCTCCTCCCTCTGGTCATGATTGTATTCAACACAATAAGATTGAAAACAAACAGGATAGAAATATGGTATGACAATGAAAAATAACTTGGAAGTCACACCTTGATCAAAGCTTCCAACAAGCTCTTAGCTTGGTCAAGGTTGCGCCTGACCTGTTTGCAGTCAAAGCTTCAAATATCTTTTCAAGTACTATATATTGCATCAGACACACTCTAATTCGAAAGAAAGAAATATATTTCCTAAGCCATTGATTTCTTTAAAAAGACAATATGAATTATTAACAGTTTTTACATCAACATTTCTAAACAACAATGAAATGAACTAATAAAATCAAATCATTTTTTTATTATAACTGACAATTATATCCAGAATAGCAGCAATATCATCTATTGTATAAACAGATCGAAGTAAGTAATTAGAAAGTAGGTCTTAGGCTTAACTTGACTTTAAAAATTAGCTTGCAAGATGAGTTTTGCACCTACTTTTATATCATAATTTAGTCACATCTCTAGTTGATTTGAGATCCCCAATACACACCCCTTCATATTGAGGACTAGACATCCTGAGCATAGAAATAGATATTTTTGGGTGGTCCTATAGCAGGTGACATGACAGATTCAATAAACCTTACTAGGATAGGCTTAAATGCTATATATGAAAGTGGAATTTAAACCTAACTCTATCTTATAAAATCAGCTTGCAAGTTGAGGTTTGTATTTTTACATATTATAATTTAGTCATTTATGTGTGATTTCCAAGAGAAACCATAAGCTAAAACTTGTGTTTCCATTTCCAAATTATGTTTCTTTTTCAAGTGAATTAGAACCTACTTCAACACCAGATTGCTCAATCTCATTAATCTATCTGCAAGTTGTCTTATCCACTAAATGGATTTTTCATTGAAGCACGTGAGCAAAAGAAAATTCATGACAAATGACAGTTCAGTTAGATGAGAACTTTTGTATACCAAACAAACAATATCAAGCAAGCAAAGGAACACACTAAATTATTGGATACGTATAACTTGAATAGGTTCCTTTTCTTTGCTTAAATCAAGATCGTTCCAAGCCCCTACTATCCTATTAATTTGTTGTACTACAATCATGGTTATCAAACTCGCGAGTTAACTCGTTAACTCGGACGATTTTACATTCCTACTCATGGCTTCCGAGTCAACTCGGAAGCAAACTCGTTTTTTAACTAGAATCGTAGAATCGGATGTGAAACCGGTTGAATCATCCAACTCGTGAGTTTGTAGTGTTTTGGCGACTGGAAAATTTTGAAGCCAAACAAAGTCGTTTGGAAGGGTAAGATTCACCTGATTATTAAGCCCCTTCTTCTTCGTTCTCCTAAGCTGCATCACCCACTTGCCATCGCGTCACTCTCTCTCACCATTGCACTCGTCGTCGATCATCATCTGGTAGTCGTCCTTGGTCGCATCACTCTATGCAGAGCTCCCAAACAGAGCCATCGCCGACGTCTTGGCTGTTGGAGTGCGTGAGCTTCTTTTCCTTTCAGAAAGGTCATCGCATAGGTGTGGGGCGGCGCAGGAGATGGGAATGAAAATTAGGTTTTTTTTACTTTGGGGCTAGAATGGGTGTTAAAAAAACAAAAATAGGGCTATCTTTTTACTTTAGGGTAGAGTGGTAAATAATTAGGGAGGTGCAAAAGAAATAAATAGGCTGAGGAAGTGGCAAGCCTCTCAATGGACACTCTCCACGGTGCAAGTTATGATTATTATGGGTTTATTTTTTAATTTTGTAGTGAAAAACTAAAATTAGACCATTACGTCTAGAAATGGATCACATTAAGTGGATACTAATACAAGGACATTCTCATATTATTTGTTTAAACTACTTTTAAGTTATATAATTTTGTGAACTTATTTGAATTAGGAAGTTGTTTATATTAATTTTTTTCTTTTTTCATGCCAAAGTAAACTCTTGCGAGTTTACGATTCGAGTTTACAATCCAAGTTTACTAGACTCTCACGAGTTTATTGGACTCTCACGAGTTTACATAAACTCTCAAGTTTGACAACCTTGACTACAATGACAACAATTCTACTTACAACCACAAAAACTGATGGGTTTCAGACTGGTGACTTTTACAACATTTTTTTCTCAAAAGTTGAGCTCTTAACAGTGAATGAGAGAGATACAGTAAAAGATTAAAGATCATGACAATGCAAAGATGATTTTACTAAACTTTCAAGTGAGGAAATATTACTTTCACTCAACGTATATACACAATTATATTTATACAAAGAATGCAGATTTCTGTATAATCATCAGGAGAAACTTGATTAGAACCACATGGAACACAGGTCACAAATCTTTCAAGAAACTCAACATTCTATGAAACAATAATTAGGGGAAAGAAACCTCTACTCCATTGAAAACTTTTAAGACTTCCATTCTTTGAAATAATAATTCATAGCGGAAGGGTAAACCACAAGTTCATAAAATCATTATCTCACACTTAACCAGACCCGCCCAAAAAGTGTAGATCCGAATTCAATTTTACTAACTTTAATAGAAGCCTAAGAATCATAATCAAATTTGAAGAGCTGACCTGGCGAAGCTTTTCAAATGACTGCACATTGTTCTCCCTCCTTTGCATCTGAAAAGAAAAATGTATAGGTTTAAGTCAACCAAAAACCATTTGACGTCTTGAATAAACTCATGCCTTTCAGGGAAAAGCATTTACCCAACACTGAAGAACAATGAAAACATGTGCCAAGTTTTCCACCTACCCTTCTTGTGTGAAGCCTGTGGGCCTTCTCCCTTGGCCGAAAGACATTATATGGGTTGGTGTCGTTAACCGGTGGAGGTGGCTGTATGCAAAATGCAGTTTGTCAAAATTCTTCATAATGGGCTAGCCCAGCATACTATTTTATGCAAACAAGCATAGATGTAGGCCCACTACCCCTCCCCCATGGGAAAAACAAATAAAAACAAAAAACATCGAGTACAATAGTTAGCTGCAAACTACAGACTAAAATAACAGGAAAATAATATATTCATTATAATGTTCTAAAGTCTAACCTGCAAACGTCGCAAAACAGGCTTTTGCCATCGTTCTCGCTGCCGGCAAAATCATGCAAACAAGGGAAAAGATATTCTTGTCATATACTGACGAATAAAAGCAAATAAAAATTTACCAACTATAGTTTAGATAGCATGAATACACAGCGCCATAGTATACTTTGTAGCACAACTTAGGCACAAAGATATTCTTCTTCCATTATTCCCTTTCTTTTGTTTTTCCTGTCCTCGTTTTTATTTTCTTTCTTTCATTCTTTTTCATCACAACCTCATCATGTCTATTTTTTCTGATGTTTTTTCTTCTTCGTTTCAACTCCAGTGATCACAAGAGTCATTAGTTTTGTTATTTAATTTATTTAGTAGACTTTAACTCATCCACCATGCTTACACTATTTACCTGCAACATCATCCATATCGTGTGGCAGGCTTCAGATGTCCACTACCGTCTACCATCCCCAACTGGGGAATGTTGGCGAAAATAGAAAACACGATAGGGAATAAATGCATGAGAGAAAGTAGAGGTAGCATCCACTGGCCAAATGATGGTACATCTAGCTTGAGATCATTGGGACAGGTGAGGATAAAACTAATAAAAGCCCCTATCGAAACAGTCTATCAAATGGAGGATACCTTAATAATTAAAGGTAGAGAAAGACAATGTAAAACTCAGTGAAATCACAAAAAAGGACATAGATATCTAAATAGCATTCATTATGGCATAACAGCAACACAAAGGCTCAATTCAATAGCATCAAGCATGCAACAAAATTTGAGAGTCCTTTCACATGCAGATCAATGTGCATGCTCATCTACTTCGCATTGATCTTTGAGCAACCTCTCGGGACAGGAAAATGATGCAGGAGTTCTTGTCTCATATCAAGAACATTGTTGATGAGCTACCAGGGGTAGGAAATACCGTGCAACGTTAACAAAATCTTGATGTGACTTTGGAAGGATTACCTCAAGATTATTCACCATTAGTTTCAGTCATTGAAAGCATATTCAAGACTGCTCCAACAACTTGAGGCTCTTGTGGATGAATCTCAAACCAAGTCATAGTGCTCAAAATACTCCTGCACCTGAGTCATCAATCACAAATGGAGTCTAGCTCTTCACCCACTCTTGCACACACTGAAACTGATCCCAGAACTGTAATAATCATCCCATGCAAACCAGGTCAAAGTCTGGATTTCAAAATCCAGACTTCAACCTTCTCTATTTCTCAATCATAGCTCCCTTGCCTTCTGATAGAACAACAGTAGGGTGGTTTGGGTTAAAGAAAATGCAAATGGGTCCACAAACAAATAAAAAGCTCGGTTGGTGGCTAAGGGATTTCATCAAGCCCATGGGTTTAGTTTTAATGAAACATTTTCTTCTGTTATTAATCCTATTACCATCAGGCTCATCATCATCCATGCCTTTGCTAATAATTGGCAGTTATTTCACTTGGATGTGAATAACTCTTTCCTTAATGATTTTCTTAAAAGAAACAATCTACATGATGCAACGCCAAGGATTTGAAGTTGGAGACAGATCTCTTGTTTGGAAGCTAAACTAGGCACTTTATGGCCTAAAACTGGCACCAAGGCTGTGGTTTGACAAACTCAAGTTTCCCCTCATTCAGTTTGGATTTCAATCTGGTAAATGTGATTCTATCTGTTCAAATACAAGCATCAAACTCACTATTTTCATCTTGGTTTATGTAGATGAAATTATCATTATTGGCAGCTCACGTCATCTGAACCAGAAAATCAACAATCAACCTGACTAAAACATTTTCTCTCAAACAGTTGGACTATTTGGACTATTTTTTGGGCATTATGATCAAACATCTAGCAGACATGTCTCCTTTTATGACTCAAAGAAAATACATTAAAGACCTATAACACAGGACCAAAACGGTTGAAGCTCAACCAACCTATTTCTTCTCTCCTACAAGTTCTCTAAAGAGGTAACTTGTTTCAGGATCTGACCCCATTATAGATATGTAATTGCTTCCCTGCAGTAACTACTGTCACAAGGCCTGAAGTAAGTTTTGAAGTTAACTAAATTTGCCAATTCATGGAAAACCCCATAGACTCTCACTCAGTAGCTATCAAAGAATTCTAAGGTATCTTATGGGAACTCTCTCTCATGATCTTCACATGCAACCAGCTGCTGTTTGCTGACCTAATGGTCACAGCTATGTGTGATGCTGACTGGTCCTCTGACATTTATGTCAAAAGATCTACCTTTGGTTCTGCCATCTACTTGGAACCTAACTTGATTACTTGGTGGTCAAGGAAACAACAGGTTATTGCCAGACCTGGCACAGAGGCTAATTATTGCAGCATAGACTTAAGCTGAGTTGCCGGGTTCAGGCTCTGTTATAGGAACTTTCAAGTTCCTTTCTTTACTCATGTTCGGCACTGTGATATTAAAGTGCAGTAGATATAGCTTACAATCTTCTTCGCAGTTGGACCAAACACATGGAGACTCATGTACTTTATCTTCAAGAAAAAGTTCTATGGATATAACATCAGATTTTTCCACATTCCAGCTTGGATCAAATGGTCAGATGTGCTGACAAGGCCTCTTTCTCCAGCCAAAAGGCAAACTCAATGTGAAAGGGTTTTCTGAAAAATATTCACCTTGAGTTTGAGGGGGATGGGATTACAGCATAAATATGCATATTTCATTCTGTTTTAAAACAGAATATTCTTTGTTGCCAGCTGTAATAGTTTGTTAGTCTGTTATCACCCTTTGTATATATGCACCAACGAGGGCAGCCAATATAACTCCTGCCTCTGAATTCTGTTTGGTTGAATGAAATGAAAAAATTCATTCTCAGTTTAATTCTCTCTCTCTAAAATGCTCTAAGAATTAGAGATGGCAAATATGAGTTAATAACGAACTTTTTAAAATGCTCTAAATTGACCGCACATGAGTATGGGTATATAAGTAATACCCAACTTTTTAAATAAGGGACAAGGACGAGAATGAATATGTACATATTTGTTCAATCCTCGCACCCATGCTCATTTTAAATTACTAAGGCATTTTGTCTATTTGGTACTTTATTTTGAAATTTATATAATTATAATTTTTTTCATTCTTATTTGGCATTGAAGAGAAGAAAATGTACATCTTTTGACATTGAATTCTTAATATCATTTTTCTTTGCTTAGATTTTTGTTTACTATAAAATAAATATGTGGGTTGTAGGGACACGTGTACAAGTATATCCGACAAGGATGGTGATGACACAAATTTCATGTCCATCGAGTATTGGGAACAGGGATGGGTATGAAATTTTATTTCAAGAATGAGGATGGGCATAGTCAAACCCACACCCACTTCACCCAGTTCGTCATCCCAACAGAAGTATGAAGACCGGGTACAGTACAGATCCCATATTCCTAATGAAAATCGTTATTGAAAGTAATTCACAAAGTTATATATAGATAAAAAAGAGGCATGCCCCTCATGTAAGTGATGATAACATGATATTGATTCCATACCTTCTCTTTCCAATAATCATATACAGACTGGATAAGTGGATATTTGAAGCCCTGCGCTTGTAAGGCCTAATAAATAAAGGAGATAACTTTTATTAAGCCCAACAACACGACATAAGCAAAGTAATATAAGATTTGTATTGCAGAACAATGCCAACAAAAGCATTCTGAAATTTGACAAAGTTAATAGATAATAACCTAGATATGGAAATCTTTGAAGAAAATCAATAATTCATCAGCATCATGTATGTCAAATCAGATTAAAAAAGACTTCTAAATCCTGTCGTAGTTTTCAACTAACATAAAAACTGTACAAATCCACAAATAATATTAACCTTAAAATCTACACCTTCATCATTCACATAAAATGTTAAGTTTTCACATTCAGATCCTTGAAAGGAAAACACTTGAATAACAGGAAATATCCATGATTTGTCTTTTCAAGAGCATTGAGATTTTGGGTTTCAAAAACAGTGTATAAACATCTAGCAAGAAGAATCCGGTCCACTTTCACTACACAGTTTTCATGTTAGCACAGATTAGAGCATGGGCCTAGATCATGAATAAGTATTCAAAAGCCACTTTCTCTTACTCCGATGGTGTTTATGTCCTTAGATGTTTACTCCTACTTTAATATAGGCAAATTAGTCACAGAGAACGGTTATCTTGGTGCTTTACTCTGTATGATTTTACTAACACCCAAGGGCTAGTACAAACAGCACCCAGCACCTATTTTCTCTACTTGTGAGTGTTCTTTATGCAGGATAGTTGGTGGAAGTGGTACAAAGAATATTCTGTTGGTCCCTGTTTGTGATGCAAATGGCTCAGCTTGTATCCTCATTGGCTCTTTTGGAATGTCAATCCTAGAAGATAATACAGGCCAGTAAGCCATTCTGTTGCCAACTGAGGCCTCTCATGACCCAACACAATTTGTAATTAACTTATATCCAGATTCTAGATTCCCTTACCAAGGGTTATGTGTTTTGGCTGGAATTGTCTTTGTTAGGAATTTTGTGGGTATGATAATAGTGGGTGGTATATGTTTCAGTTTTGTTTGTTGGGAAAGGTATCCTTGAGGTGGGTACCTTCTGTTTTTTTTTTTTTTTTTTTTCTTTTTATCTTTTTCAAAGTGGATGCCATGCATCTCTACATTTTTTTTGGACAATTTTGTTTAAAATATTTTCAATCAATATATAATTTTTTTTGACAAAATTATTC
>Ga0214545_1005178_pt1 | contig 23816 bp, 10 predicted proteins | sample CNSS4metaG_FD_160064 | JGI IMG/M metagenome (GOLD analysis project Ga0214545, IMG submission 160064) | Root nodule microbial communities from cowpea collected in UCLA plant growth center, Los Angeles, California, USA - CNSS4 | ecosystem: Host-associated > Plants > Roots > Nodule | place: USA...
ATTTCACATCAATTCACTCACACTACTTATAAAAGTTTAATTCAATTCTATACTATAAGTTCAATTTATGCAATTTGTCCATATATATTCCACTTCAATTCAGTCACACTACTTATAAAAGTTTAGTTCAATTCTATACTATAAGTTCAATTTATGCAATTTGTCCATATATATATATATATATAAAAATAAGTAGTATAGAATTGAACTAAATTTTTATAAGTAGTATAGAATTGAACTAAATTTTTATAAGTAGTGTGACTGAATTGATGTGAAATAAAGCAAATCGACTTATCTGAATATTAGTTATTAGTTATAATTCAATGCAGTTTACACAATTCAGTATAGGAGCATTTAATTCTTTTTCCAAAACATTTGAGTTTTTTCTAATATAGTTTAGTTTTATATAAGTTTAGTTTTTTAACAATACCTTAGTTTTAAGAACATATTCTGATTTATTTGAGGGGAATTATCCAAACAAAGGGGTTTGTTTTTGTTGATTTGGACTAGAGAAGGCAACCATGATGTATCAGGAAATGGATGGGTAACGAGAATATGCAAAATGCTTTGAAGGGTGTCTATGAAAGGTAAATAAGTTACCAATTCAGTTTAATTTTTTGTAAGTCTTTGTTTAAAAAGTAATTTCAGTTTTCAGATATATGCATCTTAAGTATTTAATTAATGAGGCATGAAATAAAGAAATCCATTCTGATCGCCCATTGTACGTTTTGATCAAACTATCTTATCTCGCAGTTATACTAGCTAGTTCTAGAAGTTAAAAGTTGATAATAAAAGAAATTGTAGTAAGTATTGTAAAAATAACTAAGATTGATGCTTAGATTGAAGGCTTGAAGAAGGTGTTTTGATGGTAACAATTGTAGTTAATACTAAAACTAAGTTAGGTGCATATTTATTTTTAATAGAGAAGTTCTGAAAATATACTTAGTTTTGTATTCAGTCACCATAATGACGTGAATCATGTGTGAAGGAATATGGAGTTCTAGAAGTTTTCTTTTCAAATATTAAAGTTGACATCCAATCCATATGGGTGTAAGTATAATTTGAGTGCATTTTAGATTGGAAAGCTTTATAATAATAAACCATATTTCATTTTTTTTTCTTATACATGCAATTGATTATTTGTATTTTATCATTTTAGGTCCATACAAAGAAATGAATCCATTTGAAACAAGAGTATGGAGGATTTGGTTTTGTTATAAATTAACCAAGAAGCAGCCTAGGAGAACTTGTGTAGATAATGAATCTCACATTAATACTGGACTATTTTGATATTCCAAATAAAGAATACCTTAAAAGAAGATGGAGAGTGCCAAGTATAATGAAGGGAACAAATATCGTGTGGAAGATTATTTTTATTTGATATTGAATTGATTATTATAGTAATGATCTGGAGTTGGATAGTTTGCTTTTGCTTTTTAGTATTTGTTACTAGCGATAGCACTTGTAATTTTAACTTAATTTATTAGTATGAGCCTTTCAATTTGTATGTGAGCTTTTAATGCATTCTCGTTGTTTACATAGATATATTGGAAGCAATTTTAAAGTTATTTGAACTAGTGCGTTTACATGCAAATTTATATTTTAGTTAAGAATTTAAAATTTGTGTTACAAATACTAGAATGATAAAACGTGCTATCCACCGAGTATTTAAATTATGTTTACATGTTTTTTTTTTCTCTTTTTTAGAAGGATCTTATTATAAGTACTTTGGAGTTTATTTTGTTTAGTGGTCCAACAATTCCTTTGATGCATGAAGGTTGGTGTTCTCGTACAAGATATTCTGTAACAAGATTCTAGATTACATTGAGATTGAGGTGTGACTTTTGAGGGTTTATGCAAAATAACATTGATGTTCAAATAACTGTTATTTATACCTCTATAAAAGGACTCCCATTAATATTTTTATTTTATCTTTTATTATATGTTAAAATTAAAAAATAGAAATAAACTATTCAAATACTAAAAATAACTACGTATATTTCAAAAACATAATAATTACAAATTATTTGTATATTTCAAAAACATAATATACTATAAGTAACTTGTTACTCTATTCTTGTGTGAACCACCATTATTAATTTATTTTCTTGAAAAGCACGAAAGCATATAAAATATTTTAAATCATGGCTTGCTTCTTTTATACTAATACCATATAAGCTACATAAATGGTTAAAAGGTTATGTAATTTTTAAAAGACTATTTACTTGTGTGTTTTGATGTGTACTATTTATTATAGGATTTACGAATTAAATATGGGTTGTTTTCATGCATACACAAAGATGAGTTAAAATTGTGGGGTTGCTCAATTTCTTTATATTACAAGTAGCACCAACAAATAACATTGGTAAGCATATGGTTTTTCAATGTTTTGAGCAGAAACCCCACACAGCAGTTAAACAGGATTCAAATGCGTAATTTGTATACACAAATTATTGAGAGGAAAGATTTTGTAACAAGAAACCAGGTGAAAGGAAATTGATATGATGCCATTGATTTGTCTATGGTCTACGTAAACGAAGCTTGTAGGTAGCATAAACTCCTAGTGCCACCACAAGAACTGCTGCACCCATATATATCATCTTTTGTTTATCTTCTTCATTGAACCTTTTAGCTAGACCAGTCACAGCTTCAGAAGCAGAAGCAGCCACTTGCTTAATTCTAGACCTTGTTGATTCAGGCAAGGCCTTTTCATCACTCTTGTCTCCAACATCATTGCCAATTTTACCATTCATTTTATCTTCAAATGTTCTCAACCCTTTTCTTTCTTCTTTCATTTCCTCATCCTTTTCATGTGCCTTTCCTGATTCCAATCCCTTCTTGGAATGCTCTTCTTCACTTTCACTTTCTTCCTTTCCAATAGCCTTTTGCTTTTCCTCTCCCTGAAGCTTGTCATTAGTTGAAAAGGTATCCTTTGGGGGAGTTTCCTCTTGACCCTTGTGAGGCATAGATTCCTTTGTATGTTCTTCTGGGGTTAAAGTTGATCCATCATGATCAACTTTTTGGGGGGTTCCTTCTTGATCCTCTTCAGACTTGTACTCTTCTGTGTCCTTTCTTGGGGTTGAACTCTCTTGATCAACTGGTTTTTCGCTTTTAACTTGGGTTGTTGCAGCTTGTTCTTCAATTTCCCCTTGATCCTCTTGATGCATAGCCTCTTCTTGTGTGGCATTTGGTGGAGTTGAAGTCTCATGATCAATCTCTTCTTCATTCTCATTTTTTGATTTGGTTTTATCTTGGTTATCATCTGCAGGAGTAGAAGCATCTTGGTTTTCATCCACAGGGTTTGCTTCTGTTTCTTGTTGTGGTTCTTTAGGAGATTCCTGTGTCTCCTTTTTAGGGACTTTATGTGGAATAGTTGGTATTATTATGATGACGGTTTTTCCATCAACCTTTCCCTTAATCTTGTTCATGTCACAATATTCTGGAACTTGATACAATGTATTGAAACGGACCCTTATATTGTTTCCAAGAGATCGTTCACCATGAACTCTAACTCTTGTAAAACCGTATTCAACCTTCGCACCCACATGCTCACGTGCAAAACCTGTATCATGGGAAACCACATGCACATGGTTACAAAAATGGAAAATCTTCAACTCAAACTCCAACAATGAAGAAGAAAGAAATAATATATATATATATATATATATATATATATATATATATATATATATATATATAATAAATAAACACACACATATTTTTTTTTTTTTTTTTCTTTACAAAAAAAAAAAAATATATATATATATATATATATATATATATATATATATATATATATATAGATATAATAAATGATCACCCACATAATTTTTTTTTCTACTGTCTTAACAAAATAACAATTCCGAGATAAGAACCATAGAAATCCAGCTCTAATGAACTATAAACTAATACACAAAAAAAAAGACTAAAATATCCGAAAATCTTAAATCAATTCGTTTATAACTTTTTTTATTTATATATTATTCATTTTCTTCACTGCCGAAACTTTTTTATAAATACAATAGATTACATTTCTCTATGTAACTAAATATACACACACACACATATATATATATATATATATATATATTCCTTAAAATAGTAGACAAGAATAAATATTTTAAGATTTTATGCACATAAACAGTATATAATGACTAAAACTTAAATATACTATTCCTATGCATAAATCGATTCCTGGTTAAATGATTAATTTAACGGAAAAATCAATAATTGATAAATTTAGTAAATCAAACAAAGGAACCATAAGAATTAATAAACCAAACGAACCATCAGGAAGATGAACGCGCAGGATGATTGATTCTGGTGTTTCCTCCGTATCATATTTGGCTTCCAAATCTTGGTAGATGGACATGTTCTCACTCTTTCTCTTTTGTTCAATTTCTCTTTATTTTCTTTGCCTTCAATTTCAGCAAATTGAGTAGCAAATGCAATGGAAGAATGAATATTTGTTGATGATTGCTTTCATTTTATAGTGAATAGTTGGGATGTTGAGTTTTCTTAAAAACGAAACCATTCCTTTTTGGTTGCTATGATTTTCCTGCGAGATTGAACTTCGTGAATATCCTCTTCTCATTTGTGAGGTATAACTTCTTCAATAAATAAAGTTAAAAGTTCTTTGTTTGGCTCACACACCTCAAATTTCAGCAAGTGGGGGGCAAACGTGTTGTTTTTAGCATGATTACTTTACAGTTTCACTCATTATTAGAATGCTTCAACTAAAATGTTAAGAAATGGAGTTCGAACATCTTAGAAGAGACTTAGAAATATATATATATATATATATATATATATATATATATATATATATATATATTAATAAAAATAATTAAAAACAATATAAGTGTCCATCCAATCCAAACATGTGTTTAATAAGAGAAATTAATTAATTAATTATAGACATTTTTAATTTTCATGCATTTTTTAGTTCGTAGTTGCACTTACACCTCACTTACCAAAAATAGAAAGAAAAAAAAAGCCAATTTAACCCATTCTCGACTAATTCCTCATTTCACTACTTACGATTAGTATCAGAGTAAGGTTCTCGAAAGATATTCATGTTTGATTATAAAATTGTTTTAAAATGGTTGAAAACAAACTTCCTTTTGTAAAAGATACTTCTATAAATAGGCTATCTATGTTTAGTGGTGTTAATTACTAATTTTGAAAAATTCGCATGAAAAGTTGTTGATAATAAGCAGGTTGACAAACTATGGAATCAATGGACTAAGGAGGTGCAAGTGTGCACAATATCATTGCTTAGGCAATTGAAAAGTTGGTTTTGAAAACCTAGACATGATTTACAGTAATTTAACATATTGTAAAAGTTAGATGGCTGCAAAACCTTGTAAAAACTACATTATTTTGAAAAATTAAGTTAAATCTCTTTTAAAAACTTGTGCAAAATTCACAAGAGGGAAAACAAACTTAGAAGCTATTCTTGGCTCTTAAAACTACGTTTTTGGAAAGGCTAGACTGGGCCTATTTTTGAAAATAAAGCCAAGAAATTTGCTAGTTTCTTTTCCAAAAGTGAGCCAAATGATATGCTATTCATTTCTTGCAATTATCGTATGAAGAAAGGTCATGTATTTAAGAATTTTAATGCAAGAAAATATGATGTTCCTATGGGGTTTATGAAATGGATCCAAAAGGATCAAAGGAGGTTTAACTATGTTGGTCCCAATCTATGAAAGGGTATCATGTAATATTGACCTATTTTGCAGGTCATAAAGCGTGAAAAGAATAACTTATGGTACCTTAATAGTGGTTGTTCTAGGCACATGACAGGTGACAAAACCTAATTTGCAAAGTTGAACTTGAAAGATGAAGGTTTCTTGACTTATGAAGATGACAATAAAGGAAAAATACTTGGAGAGAGAATCATAAGCAATGAATGCTCATTCAACATAAAAAACATGCTTCCAATTGAAGGATTGAAGCATAACTTGATAATTATAAGTCAACTTTGTGATAATGGATTTAAAGTTCTTTTTGAACCTAGTCATTGTTTCATCTTTGATGCATGTGGTAGCATAGTGTTAATAGGGAAAAAATTCAATAACATTTACTAGCTTGATCCCCATCATACATCAAACAAAACACAATGTTTTCTTACAAAAAAGGATGATACATGGTTATGGGATAGAAGGATTTTTCACATGCATATGTAACATTTGAGTTGATTAAATAGAAAACAACTAATTAAAGATTTACCTAAACTCAAGTTTGAGAAGGAAATAGTATGTGAAGCTTGTCAAAAGGGAAAGCAAACAAAGGTCTCTTTTAAACCCAAAAACTATGTTTCAACTAAAAGACCTTTAGAATTGCTCTACATGGATCTATTTGGACCTTCATGAACCATGAGTCTTGGTGGAAACTTCTATGCATTAGTAGTAGTAGGGGGAGAATGTTGACATACATAGCTTGGATGATTTGATATTTGAAGATTTGATGAAGCTTCGATAAAGGTACATGAAGCCATTGCCTTGGAACATATTGGAACCATGCTTACATTGATGAAGATATGGAGATTTGATGTTTCACGTGTTGATCAAGCTTTGGATGCATGCTCGCTATCTGAATTAATCATGGGAAAAACAAGCTTGAAGATTGTAATTTATATTGTAGACCATTTTGCATAAATTAGATGTGTAGGGTCTTTGTTGTGTCTTTTAATCTGTTGAAATGTTTTTCAACAGGTTAAATGGTGTCTTTTAATTTGTTCAATGGATTTTTAACATATTAGAAGGTTAGTTGTTTTCGTCTTAACTGGAACTTATTCAATCAATTGATTTATTTCGTAATCGACTGAATTCACTTAAGTTAATTGAAATCAACCGATTGATTTGAAAATTAACCTATTGAATTTCGTAACAGTTTGACTATAATAGCTGTGTTTTTTGAAAGAGAGGAAATAAGACCATTTTTGAACGTGAAAACATTCTAGAAACTATGGAATTCTCTCTCTTTCGTGATCATACAGAGTGCAGCTATTGAAGATTGATCTTGGATCATTCTTGGAGCAATTTGCTTGGTGTTTGAAGCTTGGAAAAGGTGGTTGTGGTAGGCAAGGATGTGCTACCATTAAGCTTTGATCTTTCTCAAGCTTTGTGGTTTTGCTTGGGGGTTTTCCAGGTCTGCAAGAGGTGTATTGGTGTGTTGGTTTTATTCTTGTGTGATTCAAGAGTCTTTGTGTGTATTTTTGCATATTTTCAAAGTGTAAGGGTTTAAACTTTGTAAATCTTTTGAAATAATGTAAAGTCAGGCTCGGGTTTCCTTGACAAACTAGATGTAGCTCAGGTTTGAGTGAACCAGTATAAAATCTTGTGCATTGCTCTTTTCTCTAATCCTTCTCTCTTGGTTTACACTTTAAAGTTTAAAGAATCTTGAGTTGAACATCTTTTTGACATTCTTGTGTGATTTGACATTAATTTTAGCATTGTTCATGTTGGTATAACTCATTCGAATCCATCTTGACTAATCTTTCATATTGTTCTTGCTTTAAATCACAAATTTGCATTTTTGCATTTTTTCTAGTATTTTAGTCGACTATTTTTGTGATTCAATCGATTGATTATATTAGTACTGTATCTGTTTAGTGAAATCAATCGGTTAACTCTGTTTTTGATCGATTGAAAGTGTCCAGTTCAAGGCTTATAGCTTGGGTCAACGCCTAGGCCCAAATCATGCTCAAGGCCCAATACATGGCCCACATGCACCTTCAAGCCCAAGCCCATCAAGAGGCCCAATAACAAGGAGCATGCTCAAAAAGATCCAATTGGGCTTCATTCAAGATGGCCTAAACCCACATGGGCTTCTCATACTCTTCACATGGGCCAAAGAAGATGTGAAGATTTGAAGAGGTGTCTCAAAGAGCAATAGAATAATAACAATAATATTTGTCCATTGTTTAGGCTTTGCTTTCTAGAATAATAAGTCAAACAATGAGTAGTTCAATTGGTAAAATTGGGCTTGACTAAGCCCAATAGGAGATTTGGCCGTGAGCTATCAAAAGAGCCAAGGTGGACTAAGTGGAAGTTAACACTTCTTCCTACACCTCATGGATCCAAAGCATCCAAGGGTTAGGAATGCTTCCTCCTTTTCCAAGGCATCATCCAATGGCCAAGATCAAGCCTCCTTCTCTAAGCTTGATCTAAGGGCCAAGATCAAGACCCACTCCATCCAATGGCTCTCCTTTCTCATGTGTAAATGGCTTCATATAAAAGCCAAAATTTCACTCATTTGTAGACACTCTTGAAATTTTATGCAATAGATGCAACTTGAGTTGAGAGCACTCCTCCCTCTATTGCCTTTGAGAGTCACCACTTTCTAGAGATTTCCTCTCTCTACCTCTAGCCACCTTCCTTAGGCTAGCATAGATTAGGAAATCCTATCACCTCTTTTACCTCCCATTACTTGCAAGTGCCTTCCAACTTGCCTCCATTCCTTCATCCATTTCTGCTGCCCATGGAGCTCTTCATGCACCTTTGGAGCTCCACTAGTACTGCATCTGTTTAGTGAAATCAATCGGCTAACTGGTTTTGATCGATTAAAAGTGTCCAGTTCAGGAATGTTTGCATCCATACTTGGTGGTTGATTTGATTCAATTAAAAAATGTTTTAGGTTTTTAAAAGTTACCTTATTTTTTAACTAGCCAATTCAACACCCCCCTTCTTGGCATTTCAACCATTTCAAAATTTACAGGGATTTTCTCAATCAGCTTCAAGAGCTTAACGTGTCCCAAAATGAGCATCATGCATTTTGTAGTGCAATGTTTCAAGACCTTGATGATCAGATCCACAATGTCAATGACCTTCTCTCCATACTCTACAACAATGATAATCCACGAAATGATTGACAAGGATGCTCTTAGGTCATGCCACTAACACAAAAAAAGCCCTATAACGTCAACCATATAACGTCTGCCTAGAAAAAGTCTCACGTTAAAAATGATCGGTGGTATTTTTGTAAATTATTTGACTTTTTAAACGTCTGCCCATTCCAACACAGACGTAATTTAACGTCTGACCCACAATACCCCGACGTTATGTAAAAATTAACGTCTGAGCTCTCTGCCCCCGACTTAATTTAACGTCTGACCCACTCTGCCCTGACTTAATTTAACGTCTGACCCCCTCTGCACCGACGTTAAGTAACGTCTGACCACGCAGCCCCGACGTCTATTTTTGGGTTTTCTCTGCGTGAAACGTAGAAACCCTAATTGTTTCATCGCACCACCAATTTTTCACAAAGCTTCTCCGCCGGCGACCACAATTCCGAGCTCCTCCAAGTAATTTTCAAACATTTTTCACCACCAAACTTGTTTGGATTTGATTGTGGATTGATTGTAGCCGTTTTGAACCGAATATTTTCTGTTTTCATCCCCATTTGCAGTGTTTCACGATCCTTCCCATAGGCGACCATTATTCTGACCTCCTCTAGGTGAGTTTCAAACATTTTTCACCACCAAACTAGTTGGGATTTGATTGTGGATTGATTTTAGGCGTTTTCAACCGAATATTATATGTTTTCATTCTCATGTGCATCGTTTTGAGATTATTTTGCTTGTTATCTCTTTTTCATAGTATGTATATAATTTCTTGTATTTTTTTAGTTGCAATTATAATTTTTATCTTAAACTATTTTTTTATAGTTTTTTCTGCCTATTTCTTTTTTAAATTGAATTTTTATAATAATATTTGTAAAATTACGAAATAAAATTATATTATTGTTATTTGTAAAATTGGACTAATTGTATTTGATTTTTTAATATTATTGTTGCATTGATTTTTATTTTATGTATGTAGATTTATTATGGATTCATTGTTGAACAAGGTCGATCTTCCGTCTATAGATTCATTGAAACTCAAACCATTCAACCTTCAGGAAACTCACATGACCACATCAAACTTTATTTGCAAACATGGATGGTTGAGTCAAATAGAGAGATCTACTTTGCGCCATACATTGATGCGTAAGTGTTTTTGCTAGTAATATTTTATGAAGTATTATTAATTATTTCTGCTAGGTACTTGTGATTGATGATAGGTATCATTGACACTTATGTGTCATCATTCCAAGACACTGCACGGTTGTATGGTTTTATTTATACCATAGGAAGATTCCACCTGCTTTGAAAAACATGTTACAAGAGTAAGTATTACGTTTTTTCAATCCTAATCTATGTATCTACTTAGTTATAAAAACTAAAATATGTTTTATGTTTCCAAAATTTCATTAGAATTGTGGGTAAGCCTAGAGGCCACCAACTTAAAGTATTATATCCAAAGGTTAGAACTCATTCAGTTTAAAGTTATTAATTTATGTATGTCAACTTATGACTTTGATATGTGTTTAGTTTGGTGTTATTTATATTGGTTTAGAATATATGTTGAAACTTAAATGTTATTAGATATAACTGTAACTCCAGAATTGTGCTGAAATTATTATGAAACTGTTCTGGGAATTTGCTGATTTTCAGGTATGGGAATGTTGTAAAAACAACCAAATTTAAGAAAAAAACAGAGCAGTTTGACGTCTGGTGGTGCTCTGATAGACGTCATTTAACGTTTGAGCTTACCATGGCCGACGTTTTTTAACGTCTGTCAAAGCCCAACAAAAGTCAAACTGCCCTGTTTTTTGGCTCCATTTAGCACGAAAATTGATGTCTGCTGCTTTTGGCCCCGACATTGGATAACGTCGGACCCCTATTGCCCCAACGTTAAGTGACATCTGCTATCTTTTTCGGCCTTATTTTGACGTCACCCAGTATGACGTCGGTGTTTGGAAGACATCAAAGGGCGAAAATATCGAACGTTAAAAGGCTTTTTTGTGTTAGTGTGCATTGCATTTGCCGTGTTGCATTCATGCTTTTCCTAGTTACTGTTAGTTTTAGAATCAATTGTTTTAGGTTTTAATCGACCGATTATATCAGTCTTTATCAGGTTTAGTTCTATTTGTTTTTCTTTGCTTCTGCTAGTTGTATGTTGTCCCTGATAGTTTATATTGGTATAATGAATGAAAATTTTACTATTTCCCTAAATACCCAATTAATTGCCTTAATTCGATGAATTGAAATGGGGAGAAAAAAATAAGCTACATATCATGAATTAATTAAGATAACTGGAATTGGACATGAATTGATTAAGATAACTAGAATTGAACTGGAACTTTAATAAGATCTGAAATAAAACTACAATAGTGATAGGGGAGCATGTGTTCTTGTATACTTTTGCTTGTGTGCATATATGTATGTGTATTTTTGTGGGCAAAAGTTATTTTAGGGTTTCATAATGGATCTTGCCTTATCAATTCAATTCGAAGAACATTTGATATTGGCTTCATCAAATCCTAGGGAGATTGTTAGCACAAGTGACCTTGGTGCATGGTTTTGGTGAAGCAAGTGCATGAGATCATATGTGGTTGATGAAGAATTGATGAGATTCGTTGATGATCAAATATAGGACTTGGATTGGGATTTTCTTTTGCTAAAATATCTCAAATATCTTTAAAATAATCATAAATATTATTTACCTTTATAGTTGTTATGAATATCTAAAAGTATTTGGAGAGATATAAACTATTTGACAAATATAATTGGTTGATAATTTCCAATATAATTAAATAAATTAATTGTTTAAAGATATATGATAAATTATCACCAACTAATATTTACTTTAATTTTCCAAATCATCCCTTTGCAATCTCCTCTAATTATCTTCTAAATAATCTAATATCTTTAAATTATATTTGTTTATTGTGGAGATCGAAAAAGATTTTAGAAGATCTTGCCATATTTAAAAAGATTTGGTGGTTATTATCTTTTTATATTTTATAATATAATTAAATAAGATAATTATTTAAAAATATCAAATAAAATATCTAAAGATATATTTTTGTAAATTATCTTTTATGATAAATATTTACAAATTATAAAGCCCTTTTTATGGAAAAAGATAGAGAAAATCGTAAGGTCCAATTTTTGTTGCTCATTCCCTCTTCTTGACTTAGCCAAACTTCTTCACGTTTTCAAGATTTTCTTGCCTTCTTCATGCAATGCTTGGCTTAAATATTTTTTTATGATTTTGATTATTTATATTCTTGGATTTATCTTTAAGGTGTCATGAAGCTTTAATCTATTTATTTTCACACCTCTATGAGCTCAACTTAGCTACAATTGCACTAACACACCTCAAATATCCAAAAAATATTTGTGCAACTAAAAAGCTATTTTTAACATGTTTTTGTATCTTATGTTTAATAAACCAAATTATAAGAAATACCAATCAAATCACTCTTTAAGCACAAAAATTCAATGAAAACCCAAAATTTAACATTAAATAAGGGCAAAAATACTCACTCATTAATGAGACTACTAGCTCGTTGGGTGAGAATGTGCTGTCAAAAACCCTAGTTTTGCGAACGAAAAGGCCCTTCAAATACCAACAAATATTTATTGGAATATATAGGCCTCAAATGTTTAAAGAAATCCTTAAAACTTAAAGTAAGCACAAGGCCAAAGAACTCCAAAAATAAAAATTGAAAACACAAAATAACAATTGAAAATTAAATTGCAGATACAGACTTTTCGAACAATGACATGAAGCCCATCAACATGGATTGCCCGACGAATTTAACAATATATAACTCAAAAATAAACTGATAGAAGACTATCCATGGAAACCATACAAGGCAAATTAAAAAAGGAACCATGGCAATTCAAGGAGCCTATGACAAGGTCAAAAATTCAAAAGATGGAAGAACAAACATCTTCAAGACTCAGATGATACAAGAAGCTGAAAATCCTCAAAACATCAAGATCATAGCTTATGGTTCAACTTTAGCATAAATCATTGGGCCTTTTTAGTTGGGCCTATTTTTTAGCATCACTTTTAGTTTAGTTTTTATTAATTTAGTTATTGGGCCTTTGTAGGTGGGCGTATTTTTTATCTTTTAAGGCCTATAAATACCAAGATCTACAACACTTGTAATCACTTTTGAAGTCTTTAATAAAGTTATTTCATTAAAGAGAGAATTATTTTGGTTCTTAGCTTACGCCTTAAGGTTCTTATCAAAGACATGGATCTTTGTGGCGAATCTTCCTTGACATATCAAAGACTGGGATCTTTGTGGCGTTAGTATTATTTGTTCTTATCAAAGAAGGGGATCTTTGTGGTAAACCTTCTTCAGACTTATCAATCTTATTGATTGTGGCGTCTCTGTTATCAATTCTTATCAAAGAGGGACCTTGATGAGTGCATATTTTTGCCTCATTTAGTCTTTAATAATGGAATTTTAATTGACTTTTGTGCTTAACAGATTTTATTAATTGGAATTTATGATAATTAGGTTATTTGAGCCGATGTGATAAAAATGTCTTAAAAAGTGAATTTTTAGTTGCATAAATTATTCTTGGATATTTTAATGTTTGTTGGCGTAGATGAAGTTAAATTTAGTTCATTAAAGGTGTGAAATTGAATTGTTCTAAGTTACAAAATAAGGTCAAAATTAGTAAATTCTAAAAGAAGTTTACAAGGAGTTGAATGCACCTTTAGTTTTTACTCATACACTCCACCTTTCTCGGGCCACTCAAAACCTACTCCTACACCTCCTAATTTATTAACTTTCACCAATTTTAAACTCACTAAATCAATCTCATTTAGATGTTGTAACATCCCGGCCAAATATTACTAATTTAAATAAAATAAAATAGAAATGAATACAAACTCGCATTTATTATTATTGTCTTTCCCAAAACCGTGGGAAATTTAAAACATTTATTAAACTCATCCAATTAAACCATAGTATTCTAATAATCCATACTAGTTCATATTCCAGTAAAAATACGATTTACAAAAATCTGAAAATAAAATGATAGTAAACTTCCATAAAAACCTTTGCCACGCTAGTCCCTCTTGGACTCTATGCCTCACCAGCATCACTTGGAACATCATCTACTCTAGTGTGACAAGTCACATGATCATCGCCAAACACACATAAAAATATAAACGTATAATTTAATACATAGAAGTTCATCCAAAATTACTTTATTTCAGTCAATGTTTAACTAAGAAACCTTACTGCCCTAAGGTTTCCAACCCACAATTTCTTGACCATGGACCGATGATATATATGTTTCCACGAACCTGCCTACTCGTGGTCCTGCCTCTACGAACCTTCCCACCCGTAGTCCAACACACGAAATCTAACAAATACGAACCTACCCGCTCGCAACAGCCCTCAAGTGTGAGCACGAAACATACGAACCTTCCCGCTCATCATAATATGAACCTCCCTGCTCACATTATCATGTGTTCACCACCAGCCATGAACCTACCCGCTCATGACACAGTCAAGCATCTCCTGATCCAAGTCCATATCTCAACACATTAAAATAAAATTAAGAAAATCACATTGCCCTATACAAGATACACACTCAAGCTGGTCTTACGGATTTCAATGCTTCAACGAACCTGCCCGCTCGTGGTCCAACTCTACGAACCTCCCCACTCATAGTCTAACTCTACGGACCTCCCCACCCATAGTCCAACACGCGTGATCCATCCAACTACGAACCTCCCCACTCGCAACAACTCTCAAGTGTGAGCACGAAACATATGAACCTCCCCGCTCATACTAATCATGTGTTCCAACACCAATCACGAACCTATCTGCTAGTGATACGGTCAAGCATATCCCAGACCAGACCCAACACAACAAACTATGCAATCAAGCATCACGCACAACCGTAATTCTTACACCAAAATTCTTAAGAAAATTTATCATCATAAAACAAAAAATACTGCAGTAATGCATGACATATTTCGCAATCTACAAACCTCAAATCGACGATCCGACCGATCAACAAAAATAATGGCATGTTACAGACCAACTGTCCCAATTTGAGCTTAATCCAACGATTAACAAGTTGGGAAAGTCAATTTTACTACAACTGCATATATCAGAAAAAAGAAACTTAGTTGCCCAGCGACAAATAAACTCGCCCAAAGACCACCCAATGCTTCCAAAACATGAAAAACAACATGAAATATAATAGTTTTATGAATCTTTAGACCCTCTAACTTGGAAATACACCAAATAGCACTGTACCACACTAATTCACACTTAACCATTCACAAAACTTCAAACCATACCTTTCAATCTTCCATTCTTGGTGCATTTAATATCACCGCATCAAAGGTTCAATCGACTAACTAAACAACTACGAAAGGAAAACTGCGTATAAAACTTACACTCAGTTAGGCCATGCTATAATGAGAATTCATTTCATTTACCATTAAGCACTACAACCTTTAATCCCAATGTTCTTTCTTTGCTTCACACCTCAAATGTTCCTGGTAAAAACTCTAACTTCCAAAGCCTTTTAATACCAAAATGTATAAACCAAGGCCACATTTAAGAAAACTAATATCGGAAACTCAAAACCAATAACCAATGATTTTATCTTTTAATAACCATGTACAACTTAACACGTACTGCAACAATTTTGAGCCCACATAAATTACTAATTTCATATACATAATAATTCTACCACTTAATTAAAAAGATATTCAATTTGCAATATATAAAGTATTGGTGTTTTATATTCTTGCGTAAATCAATGTTTTCACCTTAATATAAGAATTTCTATATAATATCCATATAATTCTTCACATCATTGCCGCTAGAAATCAATTTCTAATTTTATAATACTATAATAATATAATATATTTTTATCATACATTCAATTCATGTAATAATTCTATAATACCCATACAATATGCTCACATATAATTCATAAACTTTACTCATCATAACCCATTCTTCCTTAGATTAAAGTTTCACTGCTGATACCCATTATTAAATGTCAATATCGTAAGATATCTCTAAATAGAAAAGAAATTAAAGAAATCGTTGCCTCCTGATGATAGAAAAATAAGGAAAATTATAAATAAACAATTTTGAGCCACCATGGATAAACCAAAACTTGCACTGTGTAACAAACAATGGATACGAGAAACCACCATAAAACCCCGAAAGAATATCCACACATCCAACACTGATTCTCATACATCATGCATCAGAATAAGAAACGAAAACAGAAAACAAGGTCACCTCCCTTTACTTGGAAATCCTACTCTAATTGTTCTCTTAGTGTTCTTCTTTGTACCAAATTTGTCCTACCTTTGGCCTCTATCCTTGGACACTCCTTTCAGCCTTCTAACTCTCTCTTAGGTTCCATTGTTAGGGTTTAGAAAACTCCCTTAGTCAACCCCACGAAAATACTATGTTTCCTTCACTAATCCACTTCCTCACTTAACTTTTCAACTCAAAACTAATTAATTTAATTAAAATAAAACAAAATTAAAATAAATTTAATTATTTAATTTTGCCCTTAATGTCTAATTAAACCCCTTGTCTACGTCCAGATTCATAGAACCTACCTCCAACTCTTCACCTACCTAAAATGTGACTAAGGCTAAAAATAAAATATTTGAACCCAAGTCCTTTCATAATAATGGAATGTTCTCAACCACTTGAACTAGTATTATTCCTCATCTTCTCTCTCTACATTATTTAACTTAAAGATTCCTGCCCTCACATTTATTAAATAAATATTTATTTATTTATTTTTCTCGAGTCTTACGGATGTTGTCACGTGTCATGGTCTAACATCTTCAAATTTGTCAAGAGACACGTGACATTTATCCACCACTAAAAATTTGAGCTAATGAGATGCTGCCATGTCATCATCTTCAACCCCTAATTCACTCTAAAAGCAACCATGGCAGCAACTTCATGATGCCTCCATTCATCTCATCGGCAAGCCAACACACTACATGCTAGAAACCATAAATCTACACAACGATGGAAGCACACACAACATCCGAGAGGAGAACGCGAAAATTGCACCACCGCAAAGTGCAGATCATCCTTCATCCTTCATTGCCCCAACCGTAGCGTCTGGAACTCAATCGTGCAAGCCAAAAAAATGAATATGCATTGCGTGACCGTCACCAAAAATCACAACAATGTGAGCCTCGTCGGAGCATCCCTTCACCATGTTTGAAGAGGATCTTCTACCACGAGTAGCAAGCCTCCACAAACCTACAACAACCACATATTCCAGAAACCTGCACCCTCATGTTGTAATAACCACATGAAACCCTAGAAGAAGGAAAGTCTCATTTGGGAGAGAGAGAAATCTGCCACGTGTAAAAGCCTCATTGCATAGTCAATAGCTCAAACAACTAAAGTTTGGTAAAATATCCAAAACTGATCGAAACAAGAGGAGTTAAAGTCCAAATATCAATATATTTAGATTTATCTGCAAATTTGGACTACAATTGCAAAAGGATGAATTTGGAAAATAAATGTAAATATTAGTGGGTGATAATTTATCAGATATCTTGAAGTAATTAATTATATCAAAAAAATTACCAACCCACTATATTTGTCAAATAGTTTTAAAATTGGCTATATCTCTCCAAATATTTTTAAATATTCATAACTACTATAAAAATATATGATATTTATAATTATTTTAAAGATATTTGAGAGATTTTAGCAACAGAAACCTAATCCAAGTCCTATATAAAGAGACTATGGGAAGAAAAATAGAGAAGCTCGAAACATCGAAAATTAGGAATCCTTTAGGGGAGCCTAATTTCTTTCTCTCTTTCCAATAATTAAGACTTTACTTTGATTAAAGATAATAATCAAAGTAATCTTTAAATAATCAATGATGAATCTATTTTGAAAAAGCAGTGAAGTCAATATATTTTCTTTATCATCATTTTTTATATCTTTTTATCTTTATTTTCTTCTACTATTTTTTCCAACATTATTTTATTTGACTAACCCTTTTATATAGTTTTTATAATAACTAGTTGGTTAGAAATCAATTCCGTATTCGTTGAGAGATAACTTTCGATTACTTTCTCCTTTCTATTTTGTTGACTACTTTCTTAACAATACTGCAGTTGTTATAGATATGTAATACTAATTTGATCGCATCAACGACAACGTTATAATACCTCTTTGTGGCAAATCTTCCTTTGACTTATGAATATATATGCTAGATTGTGACGTATTTTTATTATTGTCTTATTCCACATTCTTTATAATTATAAAATTATAAACTCTGATTTATCTTGTCTAATATTTGTTATTTTACAGAATATATTCAAATTCAGAAATGATCATCATTTTTTCAATAAAGGATTATATCACTAAGGAAGGGTAAACAAAAACAACAAGATAATTAACGATATTTTCAAACCAAGGCAGAAAAGAATTAAAAATGGTATACAAACTCTCATCGTGAAAGTCATCCAAGATTGGTGAAACATAGTAGCTTGCTTAATATGGCTGAGGTAGTTTGCCACAAAATTTGTTCTTCGATCCTATCACAAATGTCTAAGTCAAATTCCTATAGCCAAAGCATACATCAAATTAGTCGAAGTTTGGATTCTGCCTTCTTCAATAAGTACTTTAAAGTTTCATGGTTAATAAACACGAGAACCAAGAAAATATGATTTGAATTTATGAAGAGCAAACACAACGCCATAAGCTCGTTCATGATGGTGTTGTAGTTTACTTGGTAAACATCTAAAGTCCTGGAGGCATAGTAGATTACTCTCGGCTGCTTGTCAATCTTTTGAGTTAGGACAACACCCAATGCATAATTGGATGCGTAACACATCAACTCGAATGAGGCTATCCAAACAAGTGCCCCAATTTTTATTACATTTTATTTTAATATTGTATGCGTTTTTGTTTTGCACCTAACATCGACCTTTTGTTTTATGATATTATTTTTCACTATTCATAAATATCTAATTTTAAAAATGATAAAAAATAGTTTTTCTCATTTCTTTTAGTATATGTCCGGCCGCACGCGTCGTGTGACACCAATTTTCAAATTTATTTTTTAGAAAATTTAAAAAAAAATATGAAGAAGTAAAAATAAAGAATAATTTTCTTTGTTTAATTTTAGTGTCTGTCCAGCCGTTGTCTGTAACACACATTTCTAAATAATTAAAAATACCCAAAAACATAAAAAGGTTTTCAAAATTATAAAAAAATAAAAAATCAAATCAATAGTTTCTAAAAAGTTCTTTAAGAACTATGTGATCCTTGATTTCCATTATGAATGAAAATATGTAGGAATGAGGTCAATCTTTGTCAGGTTTACCAAATAAAAATTAAATAATTTCTAAAATAGATTTTTCATTATGAATGGAAATATGTAGTAACAAGGTCAATCTTTGTTGGATTCACCAAATAAGAATTAAATATTTTCTCAAATAGTTTTTCATTTAGAATTACGTGGTCCCTGATTTTCCATTTTGAATGGAAATATGTAGGAACGAGGTGTCAGACCCCAAACAAAGTTATATATTTTTGTTTATTTTTTAAAAGTTTTTTATTATTTTTGGGGGAAATTAAATATTTTGAAAACCACATAATGGTAGTCTTAGGACGGATGTTGTAAGGTGCTAACATTTTCCCTATGTGTAACCAACTCCTAGACCCAAAATCTAGTTTTTGCAGACCTTGTCTTATCTTTTCGGTTTTTCCGTAGTTTTCTAGAATAAACTATGGTGGCAACTTCAAACTCTGTTTTTTCCAGTTTTATCTTTGGTTTGTCATCTCATCGCGATTTTGGTTGCGACACACACCAATCTCCCTTGCCTTTTATAGCTCCATCCAAAATCTTATCCAATCACAAGTGTCACATGTCACTTAATGATTTGAAAAATATTTTCTATTAAGGAGCATAATGCAAAAATGGTTTTAACAGTGCAAGTAAAACGTTCCTCACAAACTATTCACCATTTCTCCACTCATACATCGACATGTGGCACATTTGGATCACATGACACCGCCAACGCTAATTACTTTTAGTGCTCCTGCAACACGCATACATCCAACAACACACCTCACTTCCATCACCTTCGACAACTCCCATGTTCTCCCTTTTCATCATCCTTCATGCATATTCACAACAATTTTTCACCCTCAATTGATTTTTATTCATCACATTCATTACACTTGATGGAATTCGATTTTTTTTAATCAAGGCAAATTTGCCTCCAAAATTACGAATCTGGGCAAAATTACAAAAATCGAAATGGGCAAGTCGTGTAGGCCCCACACAATTTCATTTGAAGAAATTGTACTCCCCTATACGATTTTTATTGGGTCAATTGGTCAACTCTAAAGTTGTAAAGGCCTAAGATGACTTTCATTGTAATCGATTACAAAGTGGACATAATCGATTACAAAAGTGTATATAGTTTGGTTAAATTTACTATGATTAACCTATGAAGTTCTTACTTTTAATTGAGAATGTACTTTAGTTAATAGTGAGAATGACAACAAATTAATTGGAAATTTACATTGATTAATTTGCAAATCTACAATGGTAATTAATTGAGAAATAATCTTTAGATAACCAATAATAGATTTATTTTGAAAGAGTTGTGCAATCAATCTATTTTCTCTCTATTGTTTATATCTTTTTATCTTTTTCCAATTTTATTTCTTTGTTCCTTATTTTATTTGATTAACCCTTTTGTATAGTGTTTATAAGAACTAATTTGTTAGAAATCAATTTCGTGTTCATTGGGAGACAATTTCGGGTTCACTTTACCCTTTCTATTTTGTTGCCTATTATCTTAGCAATACTGACATTACTATAATTTAGTAGTATTAATTTCATTGCGTCAACAACAACGCGGGGTAACCAATCTTTTCCATTCTTTTTCCATCAAAAGCCAATCCATAGAGAATCACTAGCTCATCCTTCATTAGTTCACATTCAACACTTCCATTTTAATTAGATGAACAATCAACATCACTCTATTTCTCCATCCTCAAACAACAAATAAACAAAATACAGATAAAAGCATAACAACCAACATCCAAACAGAACAAAGAAATAGGAAGGAGGAAACAATCATTGTCAGCATCACTGTGAGCGAGTCGGAGATTCAAATAGATGACGACAAAGTCATTTTGGCAACTTCGCCTAGTGGGAGGAAATATGGCTAGTCATGATGTTAGTGTCGGGAGTCCCTTGCGTAGAAAGAAATAGAAAAAGGAGTCACGTTCTCTACTTTAGGCAGCACTGGCGAGGGCAAGCGTTGGCGGTGATGTGGCTGCCACACCGCGATCCAAATTTAGCATGTAGGAGAAGAAGTCATTCTAACTAGACCATGTGTTTTCCCACATCTATCTATAATACAATTAAAGGTAGCACAAAGTGCAAAAAATTCTACTCAACCACAAAAAGCATCACACAAAATTTAACCAGAAATGGAAATTTTTACCAACTCTACTTTTGTGACACATGGTGCTTTATATGGGTGGCACGTGTCCAAATTTTTGAATTTTAAAAAATTTGTCTGATGCACTAACCTCATTCTCCAAACGGTTCATCTTCCTCTCTCTCTTGGCTTCATCTTTTTTTCTCCCCTACCATAAAGTGACCTGCAAAAAAAATCGATAAATTAAAACTCTCAATTAATACTAATCATAACTTTCTCTTTCATTCCCAACTTTTCTCTCATCTTCTCTCCTCAAACCCTAAATTTTTTTGCTCCTAACTTTTCTCTCATCCTCTGCCGCTTCAAACCCTAATCTTTTCACTCCTAACTTTTCTCTCATCCTTTGTCGCCTCACTCTTCCTCTACAAGCAAAACCCCATTTTTCTTTCTTCACTCTCAATGTCTCAATATCGTCTTTGTCTCTCTTCTCACTGTCTTATCTCTTCACAAAAAATACTAATTTTCATTCTTTGCCCTCAGTCTCTTCTCACCATTTGAACTTCTAACTTTTTCTCTCATACCTCTCACGCTCTCTTCCACACCACTGGTTTGTTTTTTCTTCTCTGCTGGTACAGGTTTTGGTTCTGGACATCTCATTTTATTGGGTCTCGAAGGTTTAATCTGCTGGTACAGGTACAAGTTTTGATCTGTTTTTTGTTTTTGTATAATTTTTTTTGTTTTTCAAATTTTGAGTTAGGGTTTGGCTTTGCGCTTTGGATTTCTCTTAAGTTCTTTTCTCTCAGGTTCTGGTTTTTGTTCTTGCTCTTCTTTTATGTTTTCTTTTTCCATTTTGTTGTGGCTCTCGATCTCTCTATTTACATGGTTTATGTTTTTTGTTTCTTCCTCTTTTTGCTGACATTTTGTTACATTTTTTTCTTCTCAATGTCTTCACCAAAATGGCTTCTGGATTGTGAAGCTTCTTTATGACATGAAGCTTCTACTATTAACTTAGTTTTTGTTTCGAGATATAAGATATCTTCCAGAATGAAAAGAAAAATATTGAAAAATTCTTGAAAGACAAAGGCAAAACTCTCAACCAAAAGAACAAAGTTGGTTTTAAAAAGATTTGGTTTTTAAAAGATCTCATTTTTATTATTCTACGATGGAGTTTTGTCTTCATCCTTTTGACATTATTGATGCTCTTATAAGATGAGTTGAAGAGGAAAAGACACTTGAATGGTTAGTTTTCATTTTTTTTTCTCTTTTCTTTCTTTTATTTTATCTTTTGAATGTTAATTTATCCACCTCCTCTTCTTTCTCTTCTTTTTGTATCATTTTGGGCATGGTGGTAAGTTTCAAAGCTTCATCTTTCATTCTTTACAACAGGTTTAACACCTTAAAGTTTTAGTTTTTATTATTGATCTAGGATTTTTTTCCGTCAGGTTTCTTTCTAACTATAGATGTATCATTTAAGGTTTTCACATCTTTGTCGTCTACATCCTTTGGACAATATTGGAGCTCTTAGAAGATGAGTTGAAGAGGAAAAAGGGACTTGAATGGTTAGTTTTCAGTTTTCTTCTTTTCTTTCTTTTCTTTTCTGAATGTTAATTTATCCACCTACTTTTCCTTTTTTATTTGGTTTGCAACCTTTTGAGGAGTTTTCACTTCTTGGTGTGCAAATTGTTATGTGCAATTTTGTTTGGTTCATTGATGAGTAACTTTTGATACTTATGGTTAGTGTTGGCAGGTAAGGATTTTTTTCTTTTTTTGGATGTTATTCCTGCTATCAGAAGATGGAGTTGAAGAGTAAAATGGAACTTTAAGGGTTAGTTTTCGATTTTTTTTTCTTCTCTGATTGTTTGTTTGAGTGTTTATTGTTTCTATTTATTTGTGTTTCAAATGAATGTTAACTTCATTGTTTTTTTTGTATATCTGAATGGATTTTTCATTCCTATCCATCAACTCATTAATACATCTTCTTGAGCTTCTTTATTGCTCTATATCATTACTCCATATTAACTCCTATCTCTGTAAATATATTTGGCAAATACAGGATCAAACTGATTTTGTCTTTGGAATCTTACATAGTGAAATTGCTACAAAGAAAATGGCTATTTGTTTTTTAAATTTGATCACGCACCCAAAATGGTAAGATATGTATTTTGGTCCAAATACTCCTATAATTCTCTCTTACACCCAAAATTATTTTACTTTTAATTTTTTTTTGGTTTTTTTGTACTAATTTAGCAAAAGCCTAACAAAAATCAAAATTTCTCATTCTAAACATTTTTGAATTCAAAATTTGAATTTCATTTATTGCATCCACATCTCTATGGCACCTTTGCAGCTGATGAGTGCGTATTTTTGCCCTCATTTAATGTTTAATTATGGGTATTTAATTGAATTTTTGTGCTTTTGATAATTTCTTATTCTTGGATTTATCTTTAAGGTGTCATGAAGATTTAATCAATATATTTCCACACCTCCATGAGCTCAACTTAGCTGCAGCTGCACTAACACACCTCA
>Ga0214545_1005182_pt1 | contig 23808 bp, 8 predicted proteins | sample CNSS4metaG_FD_160064 | JGI IMG/M metagenome (GOLD analysis project Ga0214545, IMG submission 160064) | Root nodule microbial communities from cowpea collected in UCLA plant growth center, Los Angeles, California, USA - CNSS4 | ecosystem: Host-associated > Plants > Roots > Nodule | place: USA...
AAGATTATATAAATATTATAAATAAAAAAAAAATATATATATATATATATATATATATATATATATATATATATATATATTACAAGTACATTTTATAAGATTGATTTATACTTAAATGATTGTGTTATCCTTACATAATATTGTGTGAGGCTTCATATTTGTGCATATGAATATGATTTTGAAGCCTTTCATTTTGAGAAAACAGAAGCAGGACCAATGATTCGAAGCCTTGCTCTACACTGGGCAGCACGATTCCGACACAACCAATCCCTCCTGCGTCTTTCTTCTTCTTATGCTTCTCCCGCTACTCTTCACCATGCCACGTCCTCTTCTCCTTCCGCTGAGCCCGTTCACATCACCCCAAACTGTATTCGAGTATGTCCCCTTTTAATTTTTCATTATTTTATCATTTTCTCATTGATCTTTGTTTGTTTCTATGCCCGCTGAAACCCAGCAAGGAAACCAAATTTGATCTCGCCTTGGATTTTTGTAAATTGATGGTCACTGCTTTAGTACAATTAAAATATGTTTTTATTTTTTGCTTGGTATAGCTATTGATTTGCGTACGTGATTTGTACCTCGATTTGTATTTTGGCAATGGAAAATTGGGGGTTCAACAACCACTGTGGTGGTTTTTTGTGTCCCATTATAGTATAGGGAAAAACACAAACAAGCTTTGTTCAGTATTTCTTCGATGATTGGCGCACGTCGTTGGAATACATAATTTATGTGATGTGACTATTGTTTAGAAGATGCAGGTTATACTAAATTACTTATTGCATCGTAGGGTCATCCTTTCTAAATTTGATTCTACTAATTTAATTCCATGAAGCTGTATATATTACAACGTGAGTTCAATACTTATTATTGACTCATTTCTACACCGTGTCAACGCAACAGAAAATGAAGGAACTGGAAGCAAGTGAATCATCGACTAGTGGAAAAATGCTTCGTTTGAGTGTGGAAACTGGTGGTTGTTCTGGATTCCAATATGTTTTTAATCTTGATGACCGAATTAACTCAGATGATAGGTATTACCTTTTCTCATGGAAATTTCAATAATGATATGCTAAGCCCTTGTTCTGACATTTTTATCACTACATTGTAGAGTTTTTGAGAGAGAAGGAACTAAATTGGTCGTTGACAACATATCATACGAATTTGTAAAAGGGGCAACGGTTGATTATGTTGAGGAGCTAATCCGTTCAGCTTTCGTGGTAAGACAATTTCACTTGTGAGTGAGCATAAACTGTTGTCTTCATATTAGCACTGCACCATTGTTGTCACAGAACTTTATATTTATGGTTACACCTAGGGAAGAATGTTTTGTGTGCACGTTTGTAAATTGATTTCTTTTAAGAAATACTTGTTTCCTTTTTCTTTTCGATTGCTCTCATAAAAATTTTCAAAAAAGAAAAAAAGAAGAAAATTTGCATCAAAAATAGGCTAAGCTAAGCACGCCCTATGCTGTATTCTCATAAAGTTTTCAGAAAAAGTATCAATGCACACCTATTTATCTCCTTTAGTACCGCATGCATACAATTGTTGTCGGTCTAGCTGATCTGCATGTGTTAATAGTGAGTTTTGGATTTGCGTGTTGCTGATTTCACTACTATGTTATAGTTCTGATTTCTGAGGACACTAATAATCCATCTTATGAAATCTCGGGAATTTTGAAGTGCAAAAAACAAAAATAAAATTGGAATTTATCTGAAATTATTTAAAAAAATTTCGCAGGTGAACCTGTTGCAATCAAAATCTTAACAGATTTGAATTGATTTGTAATCAACAACGTAATCCTTTAATTTTTCTTGTTCTGTCTTTTGATACTAAAACATTTAAGAAGCATGATTCGATACTCTGATATTACTTATCCCCTCTAAGCAGAATCAGCAATAACCATCATCTGTGATAACACTGTCTGGATCCACTCTTAAATGATTTCATAACCTTATTTTTCTCTTGTTCGTTTCATGATTTCATGTTTATTAAAGAGAAATTTTTGCAGCGGCACTTTAATAGCATGTTTGTGATAACTTATATTTTCTTCAATTACTGCTGTTTCCATGAGAAAAGTGTAGTATGTCTGCAAAATAGTGTTGACATGAAAACTTACATAACTGTTTGGGATGTAATATGTATATGATCATCACTTATCATTACTTTGTTCTGTGCTATAAGGTTGCATATTAAAATCATTAAGGCATATAACCGATGACAATTTACCGACTCTGGTTTCATGTGCAGGTGACTGAAAACCCCAGTGCAGTTGGTGGTTGCAGTTGTAAAAGTTCCTTCATGGTGAAACAATTGTGATTTTGTTTCTCCTTTTTGACACTTCACCCACTCCTTAGATATTTGTTATAACCAATTTTCCGTTCTTTTGTACCACTAAGAAGGTAAAGTTTATTTTGTACAATGCTCTCAAATGCTGCTGTCCTAGTAATAGGTTTATCCATATCCATAAAAGCAAGTATTTATAGATTCTGCGTCCTTTGGTTTGGCATTTGATTTGTTATGCCATGATTTTTTTTCTCTCTGAACGCTCATTCTATACGTGTATACACTGATACTGATAATAATACTCTGCATAGTTTTTGTTGAATTCACACCTGATCATATGCACTTAAATTTCAACTATTTATACATTCATTACAGTGGCTGTATCCGAAAAGGAGAAACTAATATGTGAGTAAAGGAGTATGAACTACGATAGAATTTGATTTTGAATGTTTAAATTTATAAAATGTAATTTGATTGAAAAATAATATTAAATATACTAATTTTCATTTTAAAAATAATTTTTTCAGAATTCAATTTAGGACATATCTATTGGCCTTTTTAGATTCATTGGTGTAGTTTAGTTTATTAAAATAACTGTCATGAAATTTGATGCTATATCACCCTTTAACTAAAATGGAGACTCAAACTAGAATTTTATATCATCACTTAACTTGAAGTTATCGAGGAGTCCACATTAATGATATGTAAATGATTGTGTTGTAATGCTTTATATTTGTGCTTATGATTTTGAAGCCTTTCATTTGGGAGGAAACAGAAGCAGGACCAATGATTCGAAGCCTTGCTCTACACTAGGCAGTACGATCCCGACACAACCAATCCGTCCTGCGTATTTCTTCTTTCTTATGCTTCTTCTGCTACTCTTCACCACGCCACGCCCTCTTCTTCCACCGAGTCCGTTCACATCATCCTAAATTGTGTTCGAGTATGTATTTTATCATTTTCTCATTGATGAATGTTTGTCTCTATGCCCGCCAAAATCCAGCAAGGAAAACAAATTCGATCACGCCTTAGATTTTTTTAAATTGATGGTCACTACTTAATACAGTTAAAACAGAGTTTGAATTCAGATAGAACTGGGCCAAGACGATTCTGATTAAAATTTGGCCGAATTTAGGCAGGTCAGCCTAGGTCGAAATTCGTCACAATTCGGTTGATTCAAGGCGTTCGAAATTTGGTGGAGTTAGCCTAAGTTATAATTCGACTGAATTCAGTCGAGTTGAAGCTAGTTAAAATTTGCTTGAGTTGATCATGATCGAAATTCGTCAGAATATGACTGAGTTGACCCAGTCGCAATTCATCTTAGTGGTCCTATATTGAAATTTGGCCAAGTTGACCAAGATTGAAATAGGCCGAATTTGATTGAGTCAACCCTTGTCAAAATTAGCTTGAATTTGTTCAAGTTGATCGTGACGAAAATTCGGCCAAATTCAGTAAAGTCGATTCCAACCGAAATTTGGGCGAAAGACCATTGTTGGTCGAATCAACCTTGATTGAAACGAATTCGGTTAAGTCGACCTTGGCCAAATTCGACCAAATCGACCTTACTCAAAATTTAATCGAATTTTGATCAAGTCGGCCTTGATCAAATTCAGTTGAGTTAGTCCTAACCAAATTCGGCTAAGTCGGCCCAACTCAAAATTCGGCCAAATTTGGCGAAGTAGGCCCCGAACAAAGGTCGGTCAAGTCAAACCCGAATAAAGGTCGGTCGAGTCGGCCCCTGGCTAACATCGGTTGAAAGTTGGTCGATGTTCCTGGTTCGACCTTTGGCTCGGGTCGAACTGTTTAGACTTACATCTCTACCGACCTGTCTTGACCTTTAGCTTGGTCTATCACAACCTTCAACCTAGCTCGATCCGTTTTGGGCTTTTGCTCGACCCTAGCTTGTATCATCTTTCATCCTAACCTGTTCGACTCGACCTTCCTCTCAAGCCAACCTTTCTCGGGCTTCTACCCAGATTGGTTGTCTCGGGCCTCGGTATGGGATGACCCGTCTCAACCTTCGTCCGTATCAATTCATCTCAACCTTTTTCCTGGGTTGGCCTGTTTTGGCATTAGGTTTGGGTCAGCCTGTTTAGAGCTTTTGTTCGAAATGGATAATTCCAACCTTAATTTTGGTCACCCCGTCTCGATCTTCAGCTTGAGACCACTATGCTCGACCTTTGACTCAAGCTAAATATGTTGTTAAGAGTTAATTAAAGTCTCGTAATGGGATCTAATCCACCTTGACCTTGACTCTAACACACTTTTAGAAGGGTTTTAAATGCTGTAACTTTTTTTTTACCCCTACCTTAGGGTCCCCTAAAGGAGAGTTATTGAAGAGTAGATCAAGACGGACCCATGAATTATGGACTAATTTGACAACTCTAACTATAATCATCATATTCTCTCCCTTATAAATTAAGGTTTCAAATAATGTACTTGAAAAATCACAAAATTATAAGTCTACCATAAACAATATACAACATCTGTCAATAAATTAGATGTGAAAATGGGCTCCATTCATGGAAAAAAAATCATAAATTATCTTAAATTCATACTTGAATATTATAAACTGAGTTTTATTTTATTAAAATATAATTAATCATTACGTAAATTAATTAACTAACTTTGTTTTTAATATATATATATATATATATATATATATATTAAAATATATGGGAACATAAGTAACGTGTTAAATTTTGCGGTGCATTTAGGTATGTATTTACTAAAGATATATATAAATTTTGAGGTGGATTCATTTATGGGATGTTTGCGATGAACATTTGGTCTCTCACAGAAAATATCGCTGTTTTTCATCTATTTTGTTATTCCTTTTGGAACGGAACTTTCAATATGTAATCACGTTTTATTTTGTCAATAACACATTAAAAGATTATTATATAAGAGATGTTTGTTGGAAATATTTACATAATAATTTTTTTAAATTAATTTTTAGAAAATTTTTCAAATTTAAACATTTATTTATATAAAAATATATTTAGTTATTATTTAAATTTAAAAAAATAAAATTTAAATATTGTAAATATAGAATAAAATAAAACAATTAATATATATAATATGTCTCCTATGTTAAAAAACTTCAAAACCCCCGACAAGATTCCACTTGTTAAGATGCTCTCGAGGAGCTATATTAATTAGATTAGTGATTTGGTGGAATTGAATTTAAAATACCTTTGGATTGATTCAATATTTGTAAAAAAATTAAAAGCAACAAATTAGCAAATTAGTTGTAGTGAAATATTTGGATGAATGGATATTGTTATGTTTAAAATTGATAACTAATGTACATTTAGTATTGAGGATTGAATATGTTCATACTTGTTCAATAACACATTTTAATTCATGAGGTAGCATGATTTTAGTTTTTTTTTTTTTTTTTTTTTTTTTTAAATTGAAGTCCTGGTACATTCGAAGACTCGAAAACTTTTCCGTTAAAAGTAATATTTTATATTGAAGTGGTTTTAATTTTTGTTTAAAGTAAAGTATTTTTTAATTTTTATTTTATTATATCTAATGGAATTTATTTCTATTTTTTTATTTAATTAATTTAATGTTTAAAATTAATTTAAATAATTGAATATATGACAGTTAATAAAGTAAGAACAAAATTATAGCGAATCAAATCCATTAAAATAAACATAAATGATGATCCCAATATAAATATTTATTTGTATGAATCAGTATTATATGATGGTATTCTTTGTTGTTTTCTAAGTCTTCGGTGTTTTCCATATTCGGTTCAATTAGAATGGTAAATTGTTGTTTAATATTATCATTATTTTGACCATTATCATCTTCATCATCCCCTTTATTATCATAGTGTTCTAAAGACATTGTAGATCGATAACAATCCATAAGTAATAAAGATATTATACATTTTTTACTTTGCTTTAATTTATATCGATAAAGATATCATATTTTTGATTATTTTTTATTATTATTGTTATTATTATCAAATATTCTGTTTTATTATTTTATTAGGTTTTACTTTTCTTTTTCTATGATAGAATATTGTATATATTGATCAAAGTTCTAATAAATCAATAACCAAACTTTCTTTGAATTGTTTTTACTAAATATCTCTTAGTGTTTTTTTTTTCCTTTATATGGCTTATACATATCTAACAATAGGTGAAGTTGAATTATAAGCATATAGTGATGTGATTGTAGATGTCTTGAATATACTGTGAGATGAACTTGAAAAGAACTTAGGTTAAGATTGAAAGATGGTGTGTATGTAGAAGGAACCTGATGTAGAGAAGGAACCTGATGTTGGTAAAATTTTAAAAATCCAACTTTTAAGAAAATACAAAAGTAAATTAATAATATTTGATAAATTAACCTGAAAAATGCTTGTATGTCCAACATCCATATTGGGAAGAGAAAGACTATATTAAATTGGGTCACTATAGATAGAAACACAACTTCTTCTTTCTTTTTTTTTCACAAAATCACCAAGATATAAAATGTTATACTATTTAATACTTTTTAGATTTTATCAAATTTTATAGTTACATGATAGGATTTTTCACATAAATCATACACACAAAATTTTGTATTAATATAAAATAATTTAACATCTTATTTACATAGACCATATTCACATGAGATATATAATTTGAATTTAAAATTAAACAAATTAATATTACTTTATAAATTCATATAATATATTTTTCAATATCGAAAGAGTAATTAATTGAAGGAAAGAGACAATCAATTATTGGAGTAAGGGAGGATAATGAATTACTATATGTTCCAGCATAATCTATGAGATGTTCTGATAATTCAAAATGTGTAAAAATGATTATTTAACACTAATAATAATAATAATAATAAAATTATGATTCTTCTTTTATTTCCATGAATTAATTTGTTCTCATATTTTAGAAGTGTGAAGATTTGAGTACCTCAAGTTTTGTTGCTAAGGACATCAAATCAAACATAACAATGATAATCATGAGAGGGAGATGTTACAGAATCTGCAATAGCCAAGTGGCCCAGCTGAGCCACTATTTCATCAAACGAACCTTCTATTCAACTGTGTATGAGTTTAGATAACGACTTACACATATTTAGCTTGCAATTTGCAAATTGCGACCCTTCATTGTTGTTCACCATTCAAAGCATTAAGCACTGATGGAACCTGAAGCATTAAAGTACCACAAATTCACGTAATTAGTGCATGAATGTTCTAACAGTGTCAAGGAACAGGAAACGAATGAACATGTCCCAGACGACAAGAAAAGCTTCCAATTATGCACCACTCAAATTGCCACAAAATCATCAGTTCGGTACCTTAGATTTTGTTTTCCACTCAGATTCATTTGAGTTATCAACTGCATGCGAAGACTTAGTTAGGTTTGGTTTCAGAGACAGAGAGTTGAATTTTGATATGCGATGCAATGAAAATGCAGAATGTGTGGGTCACTGTGTTCCCTTCCAATGGTGGAAAAAGACCTGAAAAGCTAACAACACTCAACATACCTTTCCTTTCACTTTTTATCCGACCAAAAATGTAAGAACGAATTATAACAAATTGGAAAAGCCATGCTCTAACCTCGGATATTTATTCTTCACCACATTTCATAGTTACACGTATCAGAACAATAATACAAATGGAAACAAAAGCACACACTTGTTGTTTTCAACATCTATCAAGTACATACCCTAATCTCGACAAAAGATTTCCTCAGAAGATAAAGGTGATGATATATAGCTATCTGGGACTGGATTGTTTCTCAAATATCTATAGGAATTTTCATAAACTATATTTCGATGCAAATATAATAAATAGAGAAATTTTAGAAAAGTAGAAGTCGTTTTTTTCATAGTATAGTTTTTGGAACTTGTAAGTAAAGATAGATAGCAACTGGTTCCAAACTATTTGATCATATTATGCAGTGGAAGTTTCTCAGAGATTTCTTGTGTGATGTGTTAAACTTTTTACTTTCTAAAAAGTATGATAAGTAGTTTACTTATTCTATGGTTCGAAAAGAATACATAATTAAAAATAATAAAAATGAAAACACAACCTCAATTGTTTTAGACTGACGTGTTGAAACATGTCACTGCACATAAAATTCTTAAATCAAAACTAATTTTAAGAGAAAAACATAATTAATTATTTTTGATAACTAATTTAAATATTAATTTATAAATTAAAATTTATTAATATCTAAAATAATTTCTATTATGTATAAAATATTATAATTGATTTGTAAATTAGATTCTAAATTAATCTTTTAATATTAACTAAAAAAGTTTTAAGTAGCAAAAAATAAATGTTTAAATTGGTCTCTAATCTAATTAAAATGGTTTTTATTTAAAAATATTCTTGTTATAATGTGTATATTAATTAACAGATAAAAATTTCTTTTACACCGGTTTTTATAAATACTCCAATTTGAAAATCATGTTTAATAATAAAACATTAAATTGATATGATAAATTTAAGTTTAAATTAAGTTATTAAATAAAAAATCATTAAATAAAGTTGTTAAGATCATGTTTAATAACGAAATATTAAATTAATATGATTAATTTAAGTTTAAACTAAGCTATTAAATAAAAGATTCTTACATGAATTTCTTAAGAGGAAGTAGAGAACAAAGAGTGGGAAAGTATCAGCTCTCTATTAAAAATATATAACCAATGTTTTTTTTTACCAAATAGCTAAAAAAATAAAAAATCAAGTGAATTCAAAAAATTAGCAATTAATGTTGTCTTAAGTTTAATGACAGTAGATAAAATGAATCATTTCTTAAAAAAAGTAAGGTATTTTACTAACCTTTAGAAATAGAATATAAACAGAGAAAAAAACGAAAGCTGTAAATCTTGTTCAGACATGGTTGTCTTCAAATACTTTCAACTTCTCATTAATTAGTATATTATAATAACTCACTTCAAACATAATTACTTTAATAAATAAAAAAATAGAAATTGACTGGGGTGTGGTTTCAGTCAACAAGGTAGTGGTATATAAGGAGTCGTGGTGCATTCAATAAGAGAATATAAGTAGGTATAATAATAATCATAATTTAATAGTTTAAACTTTATTAGATTGGATGAGTAGATATGCACAACGAAAATAAGACACTTAATTAGTACCCTTTTCACACTATAGTCATCATATTCTCTCCCTTGCGAATTAAGGTACCAAAGAATGACATTGAATATCTCAATATAATAATATTATGTGATTCATGCACGCTCCATGGAACGAGTGACGCTATGCTTATATATGCACATTGGTCACATAAAGTTCGAAACTTTAATCAATCGATGAACCTTCAAATATTATATAATTAACCTTATTTCTTTTCATTAATTAGGATTATGCTAACATGTGCTTTAAAAATCAACATGATAAATCTACTTCTTTTAAAGGTATGAGTGGAAGGTTGTACAATACGTAAAAGAGGTTAATTCTCTTAAAAGAATAACAGAATAATTGTCTTTTAATAAAAAGTTGTGAATCACTTCACCCCAAATTTTAGAATCAATCTTAATAATTTTTTATTTCTAAGGAAAATGAAAGAATTGAACAGAAGACACAAGGAATAAAAATATATTTTTATACTAGTTCAATTTTCTTTTATTATCTAGTTTTAATTAATTTTAGATCCAAGATTAATTTTTTTACTATTATTGAAAAAACACAAAATTATAATTCTACCATAATCAATATACAACATTTATCAAGAAATTAGGATGTGAAAATGGACTCCATTCATGTAACACTAACCAAAAAAATGCTTTATTAGTAATTAATGTTCATGATAAAAAATTGTTGATTATTACAGTGACAAATTTTGATACTAATTTACAAAGTAAAAATTTATTGATTATTAAAAAGAAAAAAAATATAATTTTTTGTTCAACTTTTAAAATATATATTTTAGAAACTTTGGTATTTCCGACAATTTAACTTTGCGTCACAAGTTCATGCAATTAATTAAAAATATATAATCCAACGCAGTTATGATGAATCACTGAAGAAAACAATATCATCACTATTTGATTCATGCATGAATGTTACATATATGGAAAAACGAAACTTTCTCCAAATATAAAGTGGGCAAATTTATTCCAATCATATGTATAACTGCAATATTGCACCGATCATTTCAGTCACCCTAGCTACCTTACACAGTTAGCCCTTTAGGACAACCTAAACGTGAAAATACCCTAAGCACCCTCCACAACATTAGAAAAACAAACCTAATTAGGAAAAAAAATATATAAAATATTTTCAGACTCAGACAATATCATAGTTCATAGTTGTTGAAACGATAGATGTTCATGCAAACCCTTGTCGAATATTCAAGTGGCTTGAACAAGAGGTGATGCAAGAGGTGAATGAGGAGACATGGCACTCTCATCAAACATCCTCGAAGAAAAACTGAGTCTAAGATTCAGTTGCCAACGTTTGATTCCCACTGGTTTCTTTGTTTCTTTCCCCACCAGTTCACGAATCCTGTTGAGTGCAATATCCACTGTTTCATCATCCATGTTGGCAAAGCAAACCCTAAACCAACCAGGCTCAGAACAGTTGAAAGAAGACCCTGGTGACACATTCAGCTTCACCTCGTGAATGATCACACGCCATAGCTTCAACTCAGCTTCAAAAGTTGGTTCCTCCAACAAACTCTTCAAGTTCATCCAGAAGAAAAGTCCTGCACTGCTTGGAAACCGAGCGATGTTAACCTCTTCAAGCCCCTTCATGAACTTCTCGTGCCTTTCTTCCAACCTCCTTGAATTCTCCGAAAGAAACCTCGTCACAAACTTTTCATCGGAAAGCATCGAAGCCAGCATGTGTTGAGTTTGCGACGAGACTAAGCCGAAGCTAGACATTTTCCTTGCACACGACACCACTTCATCGTTGAATGAATAAACTATGCCAACTCTGAAACCAGGGAACCCCATGTCTTTGGATAAACTATAAATGACATGAACTAGTTCGCGTTTGCAGTGTTCCATTTCTTGGATCACTTCAGCCACGCTTACGTAACTGGGGGAACTACTGAACACAGTTGCAGCGTAGATTTCATCACAGACTAAGTGAATGTTTTTCTCGTTGATGAAGTTCACTAGGCTCTTCAACGTGTCCTTGTCCAAGGTTGTTCCTAAAGGGTTAGAGGGGTTTGTTATGATCAACCCCTTAACGTTGATGTTGTCCTCTTTGGCTTTTTTGTATGCTTCTTCAAGAGCTTCTCTTGTTATCTTGAAGTTGTTGGAGCTATGACAGTGAACAGGAATTAACTGCACCTGGGTTCTCCAACACAAGTCACGAACGAATCTGTAGTAAAATATGAAGATATATCAATCTTTATCACTCTGTTAAAAGCATACATGTCATTCTTTGTGTTTTGTGTTGTGTAAGTATACACTTACGTAATCATATATATGATCACATTTTGCCATTGATGAGAAGTTGTTAATTAATTTTTCCACCTCTTAATCACATCACGTTATTATAATAACATGCGTGTAATCACCCTATCAGGTTTAATTCTCCTTTGACCAATTCAGCCACAGTGAATATATTATGTATTGTGGTCCACGCATTAAGTGGGTAGCTGGAAAGAGTTACAAGAGTCTTGAATAAAGTTTTAAAAAGTTATTTTCAGTAAAAAGCGCATAATCTCTAAAGCAAATTAATTGGAAATTTAAATATATCAATGCAGAAATCAGTTAAAAGAAGAACATAGTTGGGTTTAGGGCAAAAGACATTCCTTGAAAAAAAAAAGAAGATTTTCTTTTGATATTTTGAAGAAATTTTGACCTACGGAATTAAATTTCTGAAAAATTTATAGAGCTGCATGTGTGTGTAATTATTGTATTGTGCTGACGTTTGTGTTTGAATATGAGTCACCCTAAATGTTCATAGTTTCCATGTTCCATTTTCTAAAGGTCAACGTATAGTTATAATCCACTTAGCTTGCATCACGAAGTGTCTAATTTGGACTTAACATATATGTGAACGAAAAACCACACGCGTGTTGACTAACCTCAACCGTCGCACGCTTAATAGTTTGAACATAATTTCTCTGATCTTTCTTTTCCAAATTATCACAAAAATGCAACAAAGACCAGAAGAGAAATTCATACCATAAGAGGATATATATTTCGTAATAAAAAGATAGAAAAAATAATTATAATTTAATGATCCGCATATAAGTTATAAATAATTGCAAGTCAATTTTTTTGTTTTACAAGTTATTAAACCCAAATATTGTTTTTAACAGTATAGAATAATATATTAGAAACATTTGTAACATTAAAAATAAAATTAATCAGTTTAACTTAAAGAAAAAACCTTAATTAATATCACAAAAAAATTAAGATCATGTCACTCTTTGTGTTGTTGTTCTTCACATCTTTTATAAAGTTTATTTTGCTTATAAAATTAAAACTGACTCAACTATTTCATCTATTAGTGATACATTTTTTTGATTGATACAACCCAAGCTTCACCTTATTTGGTATCCGCAACAAAAACCCTTGAATGCCACGTTTTCTTAGATACTTCAGATAACGTAATCTGCCAAAATATTAGGCTACTTCTACAGTATTCCAGACTTAAACCAGTAAGCAGATATACATAAAATGCTCAGCAGAAACAAAAATATCACTCTGATGAATATTATATTGAGAAAAGCCGTTGAAACTAAAGTAAGTAGAATGTGAAGACATTGAATTTTGCCTTAAATAAAAAGAAGAGGTGTTATTATTATTATTATAAGGCTTTATGAATGTTTGGTTTTGTTTTTTCACTTTAAAAGTTTGATAGTGAGTAGCACAGAGACATTCATTGAATGAACACATATTTTAAGGAAGAGAAGGTACATACCCTGGATAAAATGGGGTAGGAATCATAAAGGCATCTCCAGGATCAGCCAAGCAGAACATGATTTGCTCGTTGGCCCCTGTTGCTCCTCCACTCATCAATATACGGTCTGGATCAAACCTGACCCTACCTCCTCTCACTTTTGAGATCCAATTCGCAATAGCCTGAAAAACCAGAAAAAAAAATTGCACCTTTCTTATGAGTTTAAGAGCCTATAAGGTGAAATAGTCGCTAGACAGAAGGAACGAGAGGGTAAGATCATGAGTTCCAACTCCTCAGTAATAATTTGGAGAAGTAAGATCAATTTAGAAAGAAGGATAGAAGAAGTCGTGGGTTGACCTCCGTGTTAATCAGAAATTGTTGATTCTATGATAGTTAAAATCGAGATTATAAATACGGATAATAGATTTTATATTTTATATATTAGGGTAGAAATTTAATAAAATGAAACTTTACGTGAGAAAATATTGATTTCGTATATTATGTCTGCCTTTCAATTAATTTCCTGACTTACATTTCTGAACTCCTGCAACCCATGATAGTCCTGAAAGTTGGCAATGTTTCTGAACTGATGCACTCCCTCAGGAGTGCAAATGGAAGCTTCGGGATTATTCAGAATCCACTCTTCAACCAGATCAAAGCATAGCTGGAAAAGATAAAAACCAGCAAGAAAATGAACACCACTGATCATAATAAAGAAAACACAATTGCATTTTTCATGGTGGGTCTATGGAGAATCACACGTACTTGATTTTCTGCAAGACCCATCTGAATAACTCCTTGAGGATTTTCTGTAGGGTGAAATGGGTTTCTCTCATATGCTTTCCACCCATCAAAGTATGGAGAATTCTCTCCATGTTTGTCATTGGTGGCAATTTTGGATAGAAGGTGTTGTTGGCTCATTCTCTGAGAGTCCATGTTAATGTTAATTTGTGCAGAAGGTGTTTGATAAAACTCTAGTTTGAGTTGCAAGGTTTTGGAATTTGGATCGTGCTAGCTAGGTTAGCGAACAAGTTCCGGTGAAGAAATGGTGTGAGTTTGGGGTATTTATAGTAAATGTGGGGTAGGAACAGTGGTAGATGAGGAAGAAAACTCTGTTTAGAACTTCATGATTGAACGCTGAAAAAAATAAATAAAGATAATAATGGATTATGTTGGTAGAATTTCAATTGCTTGTTTCTCTTCTCATTTCTCGTTTCATAAACACGTGTGGAAAGACCAAAGACCACAATGCCAAATAGAATAATTGTATTCTCAACCCATTTCTTTTTAATTTAAGTGAGTTTGTGTAAACTTAAACTCAATTTAATAAAACTAATTTTCGTAAAATGAAAATTGTATTCTATTTATGATCATTATCAAACGTAAAATTAGATATTTACGAGTCATCTAATAAAAATATAATAAAGATGATACAATAGTTAATTTTTTTTATTAAAATAGATATTGAATAACTCCATTACTAACTTACTAAATAAATTTATATTTAATTATCAAAATCATAAAAATACTTTTAAAACGAAAATTACACCTCACTTGAAATCTCCTATAAATATTATTAAGTAATTTTCATAAAAGTACGTATGTTACTTTATGTTTGGTTAAAAAAATACGTTTTTAATTAAAAGTATCTCTTTTATTTTTTAAAATAGCTCCCATTCCATTTTTCTTTACCGTACTTCTTTTTAATTAAGCAAATATTTAAAAACAAACATAATAAATGTTTTTCTCTGTTAGAAATATTAAAAATACATTCCTAAAAATTCTTATATTTCATATTTTTTTTTGTTGTAAATTTGCAGGAAAATACTTTGTTCCGTTTATATTTTTTAAGAATCTTAATTAATAGGTAATTTTTTCATAAATAATTATTTTTTATAAAATTATAAAATTCGTAAGTATTTTGTATAAAATTTGTTGTAAAAAATATTTTATGCAAAATATTTTGCAAAAAAATTGGCAGTTGCTGTAAATTTTTTTTTTCATGAAAATATTTATAAATATTTTCTAAAAAAAATTAAAACAAAAAGAAATATGAATTTTTTTTAATAATAATAAAAATACTCAAAGAAACTCACTCTTTATGTTGCTTATATTTTCTTATTTATCTGTTTATGTTTCTTTATGTCACTTTCTCCGTTCTTCATTTTCTTGCATTTTATGTCTCTCCACTTGACACCAATATTACGTCGTTCTAAAGAAAATTGTTACAAATAGAAGAATAAACTAAGATTGATCTAATGCTGGACGGTTTGGATAGTATGCATAAAGTCTTAAATCCAAACTTTGTATTAACATATAGTTAATCTAAATGACAAATACTTTAATAAAATCATATAAAATACACCGTAAATGAGATACAAGTTAATTAACTCTAAAGAAAAATATATTTAACAATTAGCACAAATATTCCATTAGCTCACTTCTATTATAAAAGAAATCATAATTAATGAAATCTAAACATTAAGAACTTTTTAACTAAATTATAATTGGCTAGCTTATTAGAACAAATATTCCATTCAAGAAAAATATGAGAGCAGGAAAATAAAAATAAAAACGATGTGATCCCCTTGCATTTTCTCCATTTAGCTTGCAGATTCTAAGTAACAAGACTATATCTAGAACTTGTACTGCAAGCACCAATTCACACTGAAGCCATTGTTTCTTTCAACCGGTGAGCACATGTTTGATGTCTATCACAATTGTAACAACATAAGCAAGAAAAGAAGTTTCAATGCCAAAATCAATTGTGAAGTTACTCGGAAAGTTACCTCTATTATTCTGAAAAATCCCATCACCCATGGTTCTCACTATAACCAGATATTGCATTTAACATATGAAAATCTGATGAGAAATTAAGGGACTATTCTGATATTCAATTTGGGAAAGGACATTGCACCTTAAAAAGACGAGGAGGTGAGTGATAAATCACGAGATTGATCATCACATGTTACCTTGTTAAGATTAATATTAAGATCATATAATTCAGAATTCACGCAATTTTCACAAAGAAAAAACTCAATATCTTTTATCAAAATTCATATATTTTTATATATTATATAGTGCATCCTTTTTATGAAATGAATTAACCAAACTCCTGAGAATTTCACATTAATTCTATTTAACTGATATTTAATATTCACTAATTTTACATTTAATCTTTATTATATCAATCATTATGTACTATATTAAATTAAAAATAAAAATTAAAAATAAAATTCAAAAAGACTTACGAAGATCATATCAAAATGTTTAACTATTTTTAAGACAACTATATTTTAAGTGTTTTATAAGGTTCCATTTCTTTTCTGCCCTAAAGTTAGTGGGCTGCCCTACAGGATTGGGCCTAAAGGCCGGCCCATAGGATAAAAGCTTTCGAGTTGCCCTAATCCCACACTCACTTCCACTCTTGCAGAACTCAGCAGCCGTCGCCCTTTCCGCACTAGAGCTCTGCTAGGGTTTAATCCTAACCCTGAACCAGTGAACTCAGTTGCGTTCCTAGTCTCATGTAAGTACTCTACACCTCAGGTCTTGCCTTTCTTCCACCTTTATGTTGTACTTCCAGTAGGGGTTCGTCGTAGGCTTACGTATGTTCTCCCGCATCTGTTCCACAGCTCAGCAATCTGCCGTTGGAGCTTCGCGTTCCGCTGTTGGAGACGCACCCCGCTCTTAGCCCTTTTCCAGGTACGGGAAGTTAGGGTTTCGAGTTTGAGTTGTTCTTAATCTGTTTTTGGGTTGCCTTTGATCTGTTTGAGCATACTGGATGTTTGTATGGATAAATCGTTGTTTGTGGTGCGTGGGGTATCTTGTATGATGAAGAGGCGTTGGAAATCATATATGTTGCAGGTGAATCCAGGACGAGACCTGGTAGTTTCGCTCAGGCGAGTCGAACTCGCCTAAGCGAGTTTGGCGGAGGCTCACCCAGGCCTTTCTCGCCTAAGGTCGCCCAAGCGACCAGCTCTTTTATTTTTGAGCGAGCAGACAACTCGCCCAGGCGAGAGGGGTCTCGCCTAAGCGAGATCCCGCGTTGTTCATGCTCCTGTTTGGTGCCCTCGCCTAGGCGGAGGGGGAACTCGCCTGAGCCAGACTGTCTCGCCTGAGCGAAACCCTCTAGCCTAAGCGAGGTGCTGGGCGAGACAGTGTAATGTGGGATGTTTTTCTTGGTTTTGTATGGATGATGTTGGCTTGGTTTTGAGTATCTGTGCTAAAGGCTTGGTATGTGTGAGTATGATAGAGTAATGCAAGTTGCGAAATTATGTATAAAGGGTTGACATGAGTTTGGCATGAGATTGTATTGAAAGGGTTGGTATGAAAGAGGCATGATAACGATATGAATTGGAAGTCCTTGGTACATGAATGGTTCATGACGAGATGAAATGTGTTGAGCCTGGAACATGAAAGGCGTTGGCTTAAAGGTCGGTACAATTAACATATACATGCGTAGTGAATATCATCTTGGTTGTGCGGTTGTGTCCTGTATGTGTCAATGCATAAGTCCTTGGGGTCTCTAGGTGAGACTTTCGGGGTTGCGCTTCAGTGGTCGGGACGTAATCCCATGACCCCTGTTAGTGGGTGTCCATGGTGGTGCCCCATCTGTATAACTAAGTAAGGATTCAAGGTAGGGACTGTATCCTGACACTCTAAGGGGCCAGTTAGTCTCACTTAGAGCGGACTGACTCCTGTGGTGAGAGTAGCAGGAGTCCTGAAATTCATTAAGGGCTAACCTTGTGGTGAGGGAGATTTGATTCATCATAACACTTGTAACACATAGCTCGGGGGTGAGCAGCTCAGGGTTGAGCAGAGGTATCCACCACAAGTGCAAGCATCCGCTGAATCCGACTAAGTTATACGTATCCGGATGAGTCGAGTCGAGTCGTAGTGTATTGAATGAGGAGTCATAACATGTTTGGTTGTTATATGGAATTGAGATGATGAAAATATATTTGACTGTATGATGAATTTGTTGTTGGCTCTAGCTTACCCGTTTTGTTGCATGGTTGTGTTGTATGTGGCTGTTCTTCCTTGCGATGATCATCAACTTGGTTGATGGGAGCAAATGGGCAAGGTTCTCGTGGTCAACAAGGGAATGGCGATTCCGCTGCTTAGCCATCTGGGATGGATCTTATACTTCTTTCCGTCATGTTTTCTTTAGGGCTATGGCCCCTGTATTCGAGGCTATTAGATTGTAAACTTTTGGTTAAACAGTTATTCTGCTTTTGTTGGCATCGTGGTGTGCCTAGTGTTGTAGGGGTGATGTTGCGAACCCCAAGACTGCGTTGTTATGCTCTCTTATGTGTGGCGTTCCTTTAATTGCGTTTATAAATTAAATGGGACGTTATAATTTTGTTTTTATTAAATTATTTCATAGATTAAGTATGTTTTTTATCTTCGAATTCAAAAATCATATTTCTAGATTAACAAACATATTTTTCATGTCACAAAATCAAATTTAACAATATATTATAATAAAACCTATATGTATCATTTTTTTTAAGAAGGATTTTTTATTTTTTGTAACCATTATAATGTGTAGAAACAAAATAAGTATATGGTTTAATGTAAGGACAAAAAAACATAATTATAACTTTTTTTTATTATATTATGTATTCTAAATTTTAATATTTTTCGATTGAGTTCCTCTTATTTAGTTTTGTTGTTATGTTGTTACGTTATCTATCTTACTTATTTCATAAGATTTAGTAATTAATATAAATTGATATGCTCAATGTAAGTGGACAAGTAGTTTTGATTACTTACATCGAAAATATGTGTTGTATAATAACAGATATTATGTTTTCTTATAATTTTTATATCATCACCTATATGGATCAAAAAATTGACGTTGTCACTATTATTTATATTATTTATGTAAATGATGATGAGAGTATCTTTTCTAACGCATCTCCTTTAGTAGTATATTAAAATTTAGATTACACCAATTAATTGTCTAGGATTCGAAGTAAATTAATAAAATAATGAAGGTTAAATTATCCATTTGATCCCAACATATGTAAATTTGAATTTGGTCTCTCAATTTTTAAAAGTGTTAACTAGGTCACTAATTTTGATTTGTTTCACTAAAGCCCATTCTGTTAAAATGACCCACTTCACTGTTCAGTCCTGTCTAACATCTCCATGTCAATGTACTTTTAACGTCGTTTCTGCCATTGTAACGAAATGGACTTCATTGAAACAAATTATCAAAATTAGAGACCTAGTTAACACTTTTAAAAATTGAGGGACCAAATTCAAATTTAAATACAAAAATTGGGACCAAATAAATAATTTAACCAATAATGAAATACATAACTACACCACATTAAAAAAAGTATATATACTAATTTTTTTCCACCGATTAATAATCATGCATATGTATGGTCTATTTTGCGATGCAAATAAACAAAATATATTAATAAAAATAATAAATAATAATTTCCAATATATTTACTATTTTTAAAAATATTTATTCTATTTTGTTCTCTACTTCTTTCTAAACTATCATTTAATATAATATATACGGTTCTAATACCATAAAAACAAACATTAATCGGTCCATAAACACGAATTTAAAATTATAGTTCTTAATAAAAAATAATAAAAATCACGTGTCATTTTATATTTATATTATTACAAATATTACTCAAAATCTCATATTTTTCATATATAGAAATAAATAAGTAAGATGACAAGTTAAAATAATTATTTTATTAAATAGTAAAAAAATTAATATAACATTCAATTAAAAAATATAAATTTTTTGAGTAATTAATAGATAATTTTCTTTAATTAAAACTTAATTAAAAATATCTAATAAAATTAGAAAGTTGATTAAATCTGTTTTAGAATTAAAATATGAAAATCAACTATGTATTGATCTTAGTGCTCTTAAATCATGGTTAGCAAATTTACTCTTTCTAGAAGAAATGACATGAATGACATGATGACACAAATAGAATAATTCAAGAGTTTGGAAGGTCAAAACAAATTTAAAAAATAACTTTTTTTTTAGTTTGTTTTGATGCAAAATTATTTATTAAATTTTTATAATTAACTTCATTTAATATTTAATTGACAGTGAAATTATTACCATTATTTTATAATATGTATGCATTTGAAAAAAAAAATTATATAATTAAGAATGTCAATTGGTTTACCATTTTCCAAATCTATAATTTCGCTTAAGTTACTAACCTTGTTAATGGTGTTAATATTTTTTGTTTAAAAGAGGCGTAATTGAAGCATTTTTTAAAAGCTAGGATGCAATTGACATTTTTTTTAAAGTGGGTACCAAATCGACGCATCTCTACCAAAGTCAGTACCATTCGAGTAATTAAATCTAAATATTTTTTTCCTTAAACTTCAATTATCTTTTTACAGAAAATCCAACTTGAATTATGCTCCAATTAATCTATTATCCACTAAAAGATTAAATCCTAATCTAATTAATAGTTTTGTAGAAAAATTCTAGTTCCATTGTCAAGATATATGTAAAAAAAAAAACTTTTGGAACTCGTAGATCGAAATGTACCAAAAAATAAAATTAGATAAAAGAAACGTATTTCTATTTCTAATACAAATCTAAAACAGAATAAAAACAATAACAATACAAATAGAAAAAAAAAATATTAGTCATAAATGATGATAAACAAATTGGTACACACGGATAATATGAAATTGAAAGAATGTAATCTTTCAAAACCATAAAACAAGGATTTTTAGAAAAGAAAAAAGTAAAGAGAAGCAAAAAAAATCACATCAAGATAAAAGGATAAAAGAATAAAATAGAACCCAAAGTCATTATAAGAAAATAAAGATAAATAATCATTGTATTTTCATAAAAAAAATTGTAATTTACTAAATAATAGTGTTAATTTATTAATTATCATTTTTAATATCAATAAAAAATAATAATTTTAATTAAATTTTATTCTTAAACATGAACTTATAATTAATTTAATTGACATATATCATTAATAAAATATTTTTGAGACTTTTTTTCTTAAATATAATTTTGTAATTTTACTTTAATAAAGATATATTAGTTAAAAAAAATTGAGTCTTGTTTTCTTAAACATAATTTTATCATTAATTTAATATAAATTTATTAATAGTAAAAAAAAATTAGAGACCTTCTTGTACGGGAGACCTAAAGTTAGTGTTACACTTATGTTACCCTTGAGCCGATCCTTGCATTAAAAAAATAAAGCATTGTCAAGATCAATGAAGTATCCATCTTTCAAAAAAATCTATAAATAAACGATATTCTAATTTGGTGTTTTATTCAATTAATTTTTTAAAATTTATAACTTTTAAACTGAAATAAGTATTTTTAATAAAAAATTATCTATAAATTAAATAAATATTTATAATAAAATTTTAAAAAATATTGATATTATTTTAAAAATTAAATAAAGTGAATAATGTGATTAACAATCGGGCCACGACTGGTTTTAACCAAGTAATAAATGTAAGCATGTTTTCCATATTAAAATATCAATGAATAACTGATAATGAGGTCAATTCGATTCAAAAAATAACTAAGTTTCTCTTATAAAATTCAAGCCAAGTGGATTCACAAACACATATCACTTGAATTAAATATGATCTTGTCTTATTATACAAATTGCAGTTTGGGAGGGAATTTATGTAGAGTCTGTTCACTAAAATTGCAAAATTCTAATATGATGATCAAAATACTTCATATAAATTTAATTTGAAAATAAAATAAAATTAAAATTTATACAACTAACCGATTCAATTAAAAAATTTAATTAAATAATTATATTGAACACATTTACGAAGAACTAAAAAATCATTTAATTTTAATTCACAACTAATTTTCAAATTAAAATCTCAATCAAAATCTTAAAAAAAAAAAGAACGACCTCAATTTTGGATTTACCTCATGTTGCAAATATGAATCGATTAAGAAAACTAGGCTTCCATTGATGAATAACTATTTAAAATGAAAAAAATAAAATCAAGAACGTGTAAGAGAGAAAGAGATATACATTAGATAAGTTTTTTTCATATACAAATTTGACGAGTCTATTAATACACATTAGACGAATATGTCAATTCGAGATGAATCTTACAATATATATTAGATGAGTCTATTCATACACTAATTAGACGAGTTTAATAATACATATTAGATGAGTCTATCCATGTCCTAATTAAACAAGTATTTTGTGCATACAACATAAAACAAGTCATTTCATACATTAATTAGACGAGTGTAAAAACATATATTAGGTAAGTTTGTCCATTCACTGATTAAATGAGTTTTGCAACACACATTCGATGAGCTTGTCCATACATTAATTAAATAAATTTAACAATATACATAAGACTGTTATTTATACACAGATTATACCGATCTATTAATGTACATAGTAGACAACTCTCTTTATTCTCTATCCATTCATACGTAGGGTTTAAAATTAATTTCCTATAATAATGTTTGCTATCATGAGTGTAGTTGAGTCATGGCAAAAAGTACTTCTGTGCCAGAAGAAAAAAAAATGATCGGGAACCAAACTATGGGCAACCTTTGTATAAAAACCGTTAGATCTTGACTTTGTTTATCGTTGTTAATTGGTCAACGATCAAATTAATGGATATCCCAAATAACTATTTGTCAAGTTAACGAGTAAATTTATTAGTTCAATATATTAAAAGATAAGTTGACTAATGCTATTAATTTTTAGGCTTAAATACCTTTTTGGTCCTCATTTTCGTAGTGTTTGTTGCGGATGGTTCTCATTTTCACAGAATGTTTAAAATGGTTCTCATTTTTACAGAATGTTTAGAATGATCCTCATTTTCGCAATTTGTTTTATTTGGTCATTTTCTGTAACGTCGTTTAAATCATTAACAGAACATTGTACAGGTGGCACAGTTTGTATTAGGATGTGTTACGTGTGCTGTACAGGTGGCTAATTAACGTTAATTTTTCAATTTAGGGGAAATTTTGCAATTAGGGAAGTTTCTTTATCTTCGTCTTTCTTGAGTTCAGATTTGCAGAGGAAGCAGCTAATACTTGTCATTTCATCATTGAATTGCAGTTGCACTCTTCATTTCAATTTTCTAGTTAATCATCATCAACGAGGTAAGTGGGTTCAGGGTTTTCTGGGTTGTATTTGCTCGTGGGTTAGGGTTTTCGTAATTCTATTTTTGGGTTTGTTTGTCTTTCGACTATTGTGATGTTCTGCATGGTTTCTAAATTACTTCCATGATTTTGTGTAGTTTGTGTCTGTAGGTGGGATTCAGTGGGGTATTATTTTAGTTGGTTTGTTTGTCGGTTGTCGATGTTGGTACCGTAACATACCTGTATAATGGGATTGCAAGAAGAAAAAGATTGCAGCAATACCAATTGGAAATGAAGGAACAAGATTGCCAAAACTCACCAATTGCCCAAACATTCTCTACCAAAATCCTAGCTCACTTATTTATCCCCAAATATCTAATTAAGCCACATGTACAGTACACGTAATACACCCTAATACAAATCGTGCCACATGTACAATGCTTCTTTAATGATTTAAACGGCGTTACAGAAAAGGACCAAATAAAACACGAATTGCGAAAATGAGGATCATTCTAAACATTCGGTAAAAATGAGGACCATTTTAAACATTATGTGAAAATGA
>Ga0214545_1005183_pt1 | contig 23808 bp, 14 predicted proteins | sample CNSS4metaG_FD_160064 | JGI IMG/M metagenome (GOLD analysis project Ga0214545, IMG submission 160064) | Root nodule microbial communities from cowpea collected in UCLA plant growth center, Los Angeles, California, USA - CNSS4 | ecosystem: Host-associated > Plants > Roots > Nodule | place: USA...
CGTAGGGTACCCTAAATCTTAGGGCAGACTTAAGGGTATATGCGTTGGGCCGGCCTTAGGCCCACTTAGGGGGCAGCCCACTAACCTTAAGGGCTGAAAACAAAAAAAAGAACAACAATAAAAAAAATGGGCCTTACATTAATCAGTTGCTTAACACAAGATACTATCATTTTGTTTAAACCAACATTAATATTGTTATTTTTATTTTTTTCTCTAATTTTTTATCACATCATCATTGTATTTTTTTCTCTCTTAATAATAATAATAATAAAATTAAAAAAAAACCATGTGGTTTGTATTTGTTATAAAACATATCTTAAAAGTTTATCCAATATAATATCCTTTGTTGATCGCGTGACAAGTGTCACAGGCGCCGGACATTCTTTTTCATAAAATTTGGAGTCTAATTCTAAAGAATGCATTAAATTAAAACAACATTAGTAAAATATCTGGCAGCAATATAATAACAAAATAAACTACTGTACACGTGAATCGTCTTAGATCGTTTAAATTTATTTAATTGTCTTAAGTATAGAATTATATTAAAATAGCAGGAAAAATATCTTAGAGCATATCAAGAATGGGTTTATTTGCAGAGCAAGACATTAAACAGGACAAAGAGAGTGGCATCTGCACAAGGCTTCAAAGCAAAAGTATGTTTCCACTACGTCTATATTTTGAAAAGGACATGTCCAATCATGTAAACTTAAATATTCGGATTATTGAATATGAATAAGCTTAGGTGTCAAAATACTTGATTATTGAATATATATATATTTTGTAATATTATGAACTGAACTTTTTTTATTGAAAATATAAGACGTTGATTTAATGGAAATATTAATTTTTATATCTCTCATATGCAACTTTTTTATGATTTAATAGGGTTAGTTATATTTATTGGAGTAGTAATATTTGTTTTTTAATATAATTATTGAGCATTTTGGAAGTGAATGATAAAACGAAGGGTTGGAAATTTGAATGGATAAGAATAAGTGTAGAATCTGGGCCTCAAAAATAAAGGTTGAAAAAGACTGAAATTGTGTTGAGTTTGTGTTTGTCATAAGAGGACACAAACGTAACGCATGAGAAATGACACGTGCATGGTTTGTTGGAGCAGTTTGTACGGGGCATTACATGCTTCTATATTATCATAACATAAATAATAAATAATTATATTCACAAAATTTACATTTTTTCTCTTATATAATAAATTGTAACTAATTTATACATAAAAAATTTAAATAATTATTATTTAAGTTAAATTTAAATAAAAAATATAGTTTGAATTCATATCTCACAATAATTATATATAAGAAAAGATGATAAATGAAAAATTGTGATACATATTATCATAAAATTCAAACAAATTATACAAGATTTTATTTTATATAGTTTTTTTCTTAAAATTATATAAGTTATATTAAATTATAAATAAATGATATAATTATACAAATATTTTTCTTTAAAATATATATTTGATTATAATGATAAATTATCTTTTCTTAAATTTATGTGAATATTACATATATAAAAAGCGAGTTTATTCTATATTTTCTTAAACTTAGCTCTCTTTCTTTAAGATAAAAAAATACACTGCAAGATATAATAAATATTAAATTAACATTATCCAATTGATAGAAAAAAACATTATATTACTATAAGCTATAATAGTTTCTATTTCTATTTTGTCATATTTATCCACAAAAAAGAGGTCCTAGATTCTATTACTCAACCCTATTACTCTATAGTTACGTTATGGATAATAATGTCTTGTGTCAAATTTTTTAGGTATAATTTGAATATGGTGGTCCAGGTTTTTAGTTATACTTCTCATTTTCTTTTTCCCCTTTTCTGGAACTATGCCTTTTATAGGATACACTTTTTGTTAGGATTATAACCATCTTCTACGTTCTTTTTTCTTTTGAGTTATAATAAGTTATGTTATTTTACAAAATTATTTATATTAGTTTTTGAAAATTATATATTATGCAAATGTAATATTTGTTGAAAAATAAATAGAAATATTCAATCAGTATGAAGTGATAAATATTAAATAAAATAGTAATGACATGCTAAAATTGTGTTTATTAAAAGCAAACACAGTGTCTAACTAAATTAAGTTTGAAGTATTAAAGTAATGTTTTATTAATTCTTTGAAATATGAAATGAAGACTTAAATTCATCCTCGATCGAGAACAATCTCCCATAGAAAAATCAATTCTCTCCAAAAAATTGATATTTTGAGTTTAGTAATATTATGAAAATATACTCTGTGATGATGAAAATATACTATTAAATTCCTAAATAAACCATTTAGTAAGAACTTTCAAATGGAACTTTCTAAGTATCTCCAATATTATTTTTAATGTGGATGAGTTATAGCAAGAACGAGGGTGGTAAAAACAAAATACTATATCTCAGTTTTTAGTCCATTTGTGGTTAGAACAGAACACGGGCCGGTTATATTACTAAAAGGCCAGCTGCTGCAAACTCGGGCCTTTTTCTGTGATTATTTTACTATTCGCAATCCCCTCCACGAAGTGTTTTTCTGAAATTTTTATTAATTTTTTTTAGAAAAATTATATTATGACTTAGTGTGAATCATTGATTCTTTAAAAAAAAATAGTGATACATTAACCAATGATTTACACTAACCACGTTAAAAAATAAATGAGGAAAATAAACAAATGGGAATCATAATATCATTGTCATTTTTTTTAAGAGATACAACTTTAGTTTTCATCGTTCTACATCTGCAAAACTATGAAAACCAGAACGGTATCCGAAATTTAAACTTGTGTAAAATAAAATTAGCTTCCAGAATTTAATTTTTGGTCGTCAATTTTTGATAGTTCCTAAATTGAAATTCCAAAGTCATTGTTTATTCATTTTATATGATAGGGTTAAGTATGATTTTAGCCCCTAAACTTTGGTCCAAAATTGGAATTCGTCCTTGGTCCAAACTTTGATAAATTTTGGTCCCTAAACTTTAAAAATGAATGAATATAATCCTTTTAACCCAATTTTGTTAACTCATTTTTAAGTTTCGAATGCATTTTTCAGTAAATATTGGAGTTGTTTACGCCGTTTGACACATTCTCGACTCAATTTTTACTGAGAAATGCATTCGAAATGTAAAAAATAGTTAACAAAATTGGGTTAAAATGATTATATTCATTCATTTTTAAAGTTTAGGGACCAAAATTTATCAAAGTTTTGAACAGGGACGAATTCCAATTTTAAGTCAAAGTTTAGGGACTAAAAACATACTTAATCCTATATGATAATTTGATATTATAAAATTATTTTTACACTGATTGTGCATAAAAATTAAACTCAAAATGTTAGTATAAGAAGAAGTTTAAATTAATGCTTATTGTTATTTTTGTAAATATATAAATCAATTAGTTCTGAATAATAAAAAAACTATATATTATAGGAAAGTGTTAATGGAGCAAATTGTATTGACACTCTGAGGGTTTTTGAGAATGCTTATTGTTCTATTTTTGTAAATATATAAATTAATTAGTTCTAAACAATGACAAAACTATATATTAAAGCAAACAGGTAACAGAGCAAATTGTATTGACACTCTGAGGGTTTTTGAGATTACACATAAATTTTGTGTTTTCTTTTTAAAGTTTACAACAATTTTTTTACAGGGCTAGTGTAATATTTTAAATCAAACAATCGATAATTAATGAAACGTAAAAAGGCTTGAGTGTAGTGTTTTTTAAACAATTAAAGGAACTAGTTTAGAGGCGAAGAAAGATTGTTATTAAGATAAATTTCACAAAAATTTAAAGGATGTCAATTTAGTTCACTAAAAAAATAATATGATAAGAGAAAAGAATGTAAGGAGAAAACTAAGGTTTATAATATAAATACTAGATAACAGCTAGAAAAACAAATTCTAATATATATATATATATATATATATATATATTTATTTATTTTTTCTATATCTTCTATATAAGTTTCTGAAATTGTTTTTTTATTATTTCTATAAAGAGATTTCGCAAGTTAGAGAATGATAAAGTAAAAAGTAATTATGACTAATTACAATTTCTTTTATAATAAGACTCCTTTGGTTTTTACGAATATTTTTATGTTATCCATTTCTATTTATTTTTGTTTCTAGCTATTTTTGTTTTGGTGATTTGAATGGGTAAAAATGAGTTAACTTCGGTTGTGAGATTCATTGTTTTTTTTTTGGTAACATGAATAATTATAACTTATAGAGGAATAATAATAAACATAAATTCATGCAATCAAATAACAATATACTCTACCAAAAACAAAAAAAATAACGATATACATAAATTCATGTAATCAAATACTAATACACGAATCACACACATTTCCGTATGAAGACAACACATCTCTCATAGTTTCAAAGTAGATCATCAAAACCAAACTATTAGTCTAAAAGTCTTCGAGTCTTTGTCTTCAAGTCTTTTAAGTCTTCAAGTAAGAGTATTAATGAATAATGAATAAGAGAGAGAACATACCATGTGAGAATGTTTATGTTGTTACATGAGAGTCTTAAAGACTAAATTAAGTTTTAAATTCATGATAAATTTAGATGTCTTAATTAAGTTTTATCAAATTTTTATGTAGTGACTGTTGAAATATTTATGTTTATCAATTGTTTTTATTTCTTTTAATTTTTTTTAATGGATGATGTGATTATTATCTTATCTAATTATCTTATTTAATGATTTATATGTGTTGAGAAATATAAGGTTTTACAGTTAATATAAAATGATATTATGGTTAATATGATACGATAAATAATTTTTAATGTTGTATTGAAAACGTGATAGATAACCATAATTGTTCATGTTGTAGTTTTACATTAGATAGGATATCAATTTATATTAATAACATTAGGGTATATGATTCAAACTTGATTTATCACGTCTTGGATTACGATATATGTTGGGAATAGTCCAAGTGTGAATCAAAAGTCTCACATTAGATATAATAGACAAAGTTAAATACTATATAACAATAAATGTTCATAACACCATTGTCTTAAGATTTTGGTGTAAAAGTGGTGTCAAATACCTTATACGTGTAAGACAAATGTCATATAACCATATAGAACCACAATCTCTCAATCACCATGACTATAAACTATATATATGAAAAAAATATAACCCAACAAAATAGGTATATTTTCTAAGTGATATTCCTTCTCTAATCAATTATAGAGGAGCTCATTTGTATAAAAAATATGAGACCAACAATTTATTTATTTATTTATTTATACTTCTTCTATGATAAAATGAAGCTTTTGCCCTTAGGAAAACAAAGATCACAAAAATAACCACTCCTCTTAATCTGTGTCGTTTTTTTCCTTTTTTATTGAACTTTTAGCCAGCATAAAATAGATAGTTACTAGATTGAGACATAGAAGGTTGCTATTTATATAAGACAGAATTATGAAGTGATGAACATTAAGTCTGATCTGCTACATAAAATGGATTAGCTAAAGCAACTTATAACCCAACCTATCTGCTCTGTGTTGGTTTTGAGGCACATGAGAAACCAAGTATTTAATGTGAATCAACCACCCATGTTTAGTTGTGTGTCTCAATCACTCTCTCTTTACATGCATAACCCTGACTACAACAACTCATGCATATCAATCTTCACGGAAAAATATCAGCACCATCATAAATACCGATTCAAGAACCTCCTCCAATCATTTATATAACCTTTCTCCAAATAAATACTCCATTCACTCACCATCGTAGAACTACAACACCATCATAATGAAGTTCCTTTCAGCTAAAGAGTTTCTCACTCCATTTCTTCTGCTCACGCTTCTTTACCCTTCTTCTCATTCACTCCACAACACCATAACCACGGGCCACCCCATCAAAGACGGCGACGTTTTGGTCTCCGACGGCTTGGGAAACTTTGCACTCGGTTTCTTCAGTCCATCAAACTCCACAAGCCGATACGTTGGGATATGGTACAACAAAATTTCGGAACAAACCGTACTGTGGGTTGCCAACAGAGACGCTCCGCTTAACGACACTTCCGGTGTTCTATCCATGGACAACCACGGAAACCTCGTACTCCACAGTAATAACACCAGAAACCTCGACCCCGTTTGGTCTTCAAACGCTTCCATGCCATCGACGAACGTTTCGGCCAAGCTTTTGGACACTGGAAACCTAGTTTTGATCCAAGCCGACAAAAATGTTTTTCGTTGGCAGAGTTTTGATTATCCTAGTAATACTATGCTTCCTTTCATGAAACTCGGGTTCAACCGACAAACCGGTCTGGACCGGTTTTTAACTTCTTGGAAATCAGCAGTCGACCCTGGAACCGGGAACTTGACGTATAAAATCGACCCAACCGGGTTTCCGCAGCTGTTTCTTTACAGAGGGGATGCCCCGTTGTGGAGGGTCGGGTCATGGACGGGTCAGAGATGGAGCGGGGTGCCCGAGATGACTCCGAATTTTATTTTCACCGTTAGCTACGTGAACGACGAGAAGGAGGTTTCGATAATGTACGGGGTGAAGGACCCGACGGTGTTCTCGAGAATGGTGCTGGAGGAAACTGGGCACGTGACGAGGTTCACGTGGCAGGGTCGCGAGCGCAGGTGGTTTTCGATATGGGACGCGCCAAAGGAGGAGTGCGACAACTTCAGGCGGTGCGGGTCGAACGCGAACTGCGACCCGTATCACGCGGATAAGTTCGAGTGCGAGTGTTTGCCGGGGTTCGAACCTAGGTCCGAGAGGGAGTGGTTTCTTCGAGACGGGTCGGGTGGGTGCGTGCGGAAGAGCAATGTGTCCACGTGTGGAAGCGGAGAGGGGTTCGTGGAGGTGACACATGTGAAGGTTCCGGACACGTCGAAGGCGCGTGTGGTGGCGATGATAGGAATGAGAGAGTGTAGAGAGAGATGCTTGAAGGATTGCACGTGTGTGGCTTACACGAGTGCGAACGAGAGCTCGGAGAGTGGGTGTCTTACTTGGCACGGTGACATGGAGGACACGAGGACCTACACGCAAGCAGGACAGAGCTTGTACGTGCGAGTGGATGCGCTTGAATTGGGTATGTTAATTTTAAAATCAGTTATCTTTTTTCTCTGAATAGATTGTTAAAACTAAGATATACATTAGTAATAACTTGAATGAAACACGTAAATAGTTAACGAAGAGTTATTTATTTTTAATAAAAATATAAAGTTTCTATTTTTTATTTAAAAATAGTTTAATTAAAGAAATTTAGGTGTGAACTAAAATATTAAAAGAAAAAACATTACTTGACTAATTAACTAATTAACTATTTAAGAAGGGACCTTCATTATAAAATATGATAAGATGTTTGTTATGAGTGAAAATTTTTAATTTATTATACTGACAATATATTAACTATGTTATGTATCAGATGTTAACTGATTGGAGATGTTGTTAAAGAAGTGAGAAATTGATTTTATTTATGCAAGATATTTTAAGTCACATGTTACAAAAAAAAATGACTATATAATTTTAAGAATGAATTTTAAACTTTATAATATTGATAATATATTAAATATTATAAATAACGTGAAAAGGTTTTTGTTTTTGTTTTGATGACTCGTTTTTTCATGAGATTTTAGTTCTATATGTTAAATAAAGATAACTTTGCCCATATAAGTAGTGAAGAGAAAAAGAACAATTTTATACTCTATATCATATTTAATAACAAATATATGAAAATATGAACGTCCATTATCATATTCATATATGCTATCGACAAAAAATTATATAGCCATTGTATTTAGAGTATGAATTTGTTGAAGATGGAAGTAAATTCACAACACTGAAACAACTTCAACTCAAATATTATTTTTCTTAATAATAATGAATAATAACGAGGTTCTCCTTCTTTGCATCATTCCATCATTCCATTCTGTTTGCATAGAAGCTTCTTCAATCATTGACCATAAAGCCGCATTTTTCATAAATTTTAGCCAGAGACTTGGTTTTTGAGCACTAGATAATTAGGTTCGACAATTTGACTTTCATTTCCTTTGTAGCTTGCTGAGTTTAAGTGTTCATGCTTCTTTGAACTTGATTGTTTTCCCATAAGTCAAAAGACTTCAAACATTGTCTCATTTTTATAATTCAGAAGATAAAATTCCAAGAAAATTGAGGAATTACAAAAGCAATAGGACTCCCTGAAGCCACTGAATTCTCATATGATAAACATAATCTGTCATTATTTCTTCTATACTTATAATATCTTTACATTTGGATTTTGCAGCTAAATATGCAAAACATCCGTATGGTTCTCTGGGAAAGAAGGGAATGGTGGCAATTTTGACCATTGCTATTTTAATGATATTATTTTTGGCAGTGACTTTCGTGTGTTGGTTTGTTAAAGCCAGGAAACAAGGTAAGTTTTAAAATTATTGCGTTCCACGCTTGGAGTTCTCAATTCTAAATTAATTACGTGCTCAAATGTATTTGTTTCCTTGTTTGATGAAAAGGGATAAAAAGGGATCGCAAGTATTCCTTTCGTCTTAACTTGGAGGACCCTACCGATCTACAAGAATTTGAGTCTACAAAAAATTCAGATTTGCCATTCTTTGATCTTAGCTCCATAGCTTCTGCCACAGACAATTTCTCTGATTCTAACAAGCTTGGTCAAGGGGGCTTCGGTTCTGTTTATAAGGTAGCCATTCTTCTTTAACAAGTTCAAATTCAACTCCACTTTACTTTTTATAATGTCTAGTATCTTTAAGTTTACATTGGATGATGAGTTCAGGGTCTACTGAGTAATGGAATGGAAATAGCAGTGAAGAGGCTGTCAAAGCACTCTGGACAAGGCATAGAAGAGTTTAAAAATGAGGTGGTTTTGATCTCAAAGCTCCAACACAGAAATCTGGTGAGGATCTTAGGTTGCTGCATTCAAGGGGAGGAGAAGATGTTAATCTATGAGTATTTGCCTAACAAGAGTTTGGACTCTTTAATTTTTGGTATGTTTTGTTTTCATCTTTGCTGCTTAGTACTTGAATCCAACATGCTTCACTCTTGATACCGAATTTTTGGCCCAGATGAATCTAAAAGGTCACAACTAGACTGGAAAAAGCGATTTGATATCATCTGTGGGATTGCTAGAGGAATCTTATACCTTCATCAAGATTCACGGTTGAGAATCATTCATAGAGATCTAAAAGCCAGCAATGTCTTGCTGGACTCTGCATTGAACCCCAAAATTGCAGATTTTGGTATGGCTAGAATATTTGGTGGAGACCAAATTGAAGCAAACACAAATCGTGTTGTAGGAACCTAGTAAGTAATCAACAACACACAATGTTAATAATGTTCATTGCATTATTTGTTACTCAGACAGTAGATAAGAAAATAGTGCACATCATATAGTGATTTCCTTTTGTTTTACTTTTGTAGTGGCTATATGTCACCAGAATATGCCATGGAAGGACAATTTTCAATAAAGTCTGATGTATACAGCTTCGGAGTTTTACTCCTAGAGATCATTACAGGGAGAAAGAATAGTGGTCAATATGAAGACATTACAGCCACAAATTTAGTTGGACATGTTAGTATTTTTATGTGAACTTCTGCTGCAATTTAAATATACCCTTCAATGGTCCAATTGATATGATTTTCAATTAATGTAGATATGGGAACTATGGAGAGAAGGGAAAACCATGGAGATTGTTGATCCATCATTAGGAGAATCGCTCTGTGACCTTGAAGTCCAAAGATGCATACACATTGGTCTTTTGTGCGTGCAAGATTATGCCTCTGACAGACCATCTATGTCAGCGGTTGTTTTCATGCTGGGTAATGACTCAACTCTTCCTGATCCAAAACAACCAGCATTTATTTTCAAGAAAACTAATTATGAGAGTTCAAATCCATCGACTAGTGAAGGTATTTATTCAGTAAATGATGCAAGTATAACTATGATTGAAGCTCGCTGAAGGCCAATGTTTTTGGAATTGTGTGTGAATAATGCTATTATGGTGCTTGTGTCATAAATAGAGCATTACTAAGTTTGCCAAAATATTGTATATGGTAAATTTACAAATTATACACTTCAGAATGATGATGTAAAAATAAAGGGTAATAAGGTAGCGTAGTCCCACACATTTTCCTTCTTGTTGGATGACTACACTGCTCTAAGTACATTTTATATGAAAGAAACTGTAAATCTCGTTAACATGTATGATCAGTGCCACTTCTTTTTTCTTTCACTTTTTGTTTTAAATTTAGAAATTAGTTTAAAGCGTCACAAACTACCATCACAAACATATATGATGGCTATCATTATATCCTTACAATGAAACGGTGAAACCTGCGAACTTCAAAGCTTGAAAAGTGTTTCTTATGAACAAATCAGTGGTTTCTAGATCTGATCATTTTTAGAGCCTCCACACCCCCACAATTTCAAATGGATATCTGTGCACAAAAATTCCATTTATTTATTTTACATGATTTGAGGTTCTGTAGCTAAGCTAGAAAGTGCCAAAATGCTGCACATGTACCACACACATTTAAAATAAAATCTGCACCACCTTAAACAACTGAGGTAGCTTTTTTAGCTAGCGGGCGATGATGGTAGTTGCTGTTACTTCATTTATTGAAGATCCTCCCCCTGATGTTGATGGCTCAGGCCAATCTCTGTCTCCATTGAATAAAAATGCTGGCTTTTGGGGTGGGGAAAGAGGTGTTTCATTGCCCAACATAAAAACAACTTCTGACAAGGAAGGTCTATCCGCTGCATTTTCTTGCACACACAATAAACCAATCTGAATGCACCTCAGAACAAGAGCTGCAGAATAAGACTGAGACAGTGTTGAATCAACTATATCCAAGGCCCTTCCTTCTGTCCACAGCATCCACACCTACACATGTAAAAACATAATCATTAAATTAAGCAGTCATAGTAACAAAATAATTTCTCAGCCAGTTCTAATGACTTTTGTTTCTCAACTTACATGTCCAATTAAATTTGGGGAGGATCTTCCCCTTTCACTATCTGTATTTCTCTTGCCAGCAATGATCTCTAGGAGTAAGACCCCGAAACTAAACACATCAGATTTTGTTGAATACCGTCCATCCATTGCATATTCTGGTGACATATAACCGCTACATAAATCAAAACGGTTAGAACATCACAAACAATACATATTAATAACTGCAATCTCCAGGTTTACATGAACAATACACCTACTATGTTCCAACCACTCTTCTCGTCCTTGCTTGGATTTGATCTTCTCCAAATATTCTAGCCATACCAAAATCTGAGATTTTCGGATTCATTGCAGCATCAAGTAGCACATTGCTGGCTTTCAGATCTCTATGGATTATTTTCAGCCTTGAATCTTGATGAAGATATAAAACACCTCGAGCAATCCCCAAAATGATTTCAAACCGCTTATCCCAAGTCAGTGATGACCTTCGTTTTTCATCTGAATTTAAGCGTTCGAACTCTCAGATATGTATATAAAAATGAAATGAAAGAGGATTATAACAATTTCTTTGCAGTAAAGAGAAAGTAGAGAAAGACATACCAAATATGAAGAAGTCCAAGCTTTTATTTGGTAAATATTCATAAACTAACATCCTTTCTTCTTTCTCAAAGCAACAACCGAGCAGCCTCACCAGATTTCTGTGTTGAAGCTTAACTAATAATCTAACTTCAGTTTTAAACTCTTCTGTCCCTTGACCTGAATGTTCCGACAATCTTTTCACTGCTATCTCTTGTCCATTTGCTAGGCAGCCCTGAAATGTTTATAACTCTTCAACCCCATTTCACTGTTTTCTCTTCATTTTTCTACAATTCTATTGAAGGAAAACTAAAGACATAAAAGCCACTTCTCACAATAGCTGTTCACGCATGGTAGAGTTTGAGTTACCTTATAGACAGAACCAAATCCACCTTGCCCAAGCTTGTTCTCATCACCAAAATTTCTTGTGGCTTCCATTATCACTTTAAGGCTGAAAAAGGGAAGATTTGGATGTGTGTTGCTTGGGATATCGTGGACGTCTTCAGGGGAAAATTGGTTTAAATGTTGCATCACTTTATCTGAATCATAAATGCACGCATAAAGAATAAGCTCCTCTTACATTCTATGTCAAAAGCTTTGAGCCACAGTTTTTAATACAAAAGAGTTTAATTTAAACACACATATATACACATTGTAATTCCACCAAAGGCTGTTCAGTCTATATTTCTAACGAGTTAAGTGTAGAGATCTTTACAGTGATGGCACATAAATTCAAAAACTTGTCTTTTTATCTTACAATTTCCACATTAGAGTGCTGTGTAATAGCATCCTTAATAGTAAATGACGCACCTTTTCTTTTTCTCTTCCACATGTAATATACACAGGAGAAAAGAATGACACTTGTCAGTACTGAAGCGGTTGGAATTGCAACCATCCTCTGTTTACCGCTTACTCCTTTTGTTTTTTTGTTATAAATTGCTGACAAGAAGAAAGAGTTCAGATAGGTTGAAGCAGAATCTTAAAATATATGTGTGGTGTTAAATTCATAAAGAAAAAGACAGTGGGAGGGAGTACCTAGTTCAACTGCATCAACACGGACAAATAAATCTTGACCTTGATCACTCAGTTTTTGTATGTCTAATAAATTTCCATGCCATGCCAAGCACCCACTTCCACCATTCCTCACATCAAGAACTGCATAGGCAGTGCAAGAGCAGTTTCTCAAGCAATCCTCCTCACACTCATCCAAACTCAAACCACCTTTGGCAGTTGCCTCAGAGGTATCAGGAAGCTTCAAGCCTTCAAGTTTCACAAACCCTTCTCCATTGCCACAAACGGATACACCTTTCTTCCTCACGCACCCTTCTGACCCATCTCTGTTATCATACCACTCATGTGGGGATTTGGGTTCAAAACCAGGTAGACAAGTGCACCGAAATTCCTCAAAGTTCAAAGGGTCACAGTTACCGTTTGATCCACAGGTTCCATAGTTATCACACTGATTTGTTGGTTCAGACCAATACCTATTCCATTGACTCTTTTGGTCATCCCAAGTGAATACTTGAAAGAAACCTGATGGTTGAACTACTACTCTAGAGATCACGGACTGATCAACCATGCTATATGAGAGCACTGCCTGGTTATCATCTTCTATATAAGAAACGTTAAAAGTATACATATCTCTCTTCATATCAGGTATACCCATAAATAATTCACCGTTCCACGATCCACCTCGCCAAAAGGGAAGATTCTGGTGGTAAAAGATCATCTGGGGTTTCCCAGCGCTGCTTATTTTCAATGTGTAAGAACCTGCTCCGGGATCATCATCCGTCTTCCAAGATTGGAGGAACCAACTCTGGTTTGTTCTTCTGTCGAAACCAACTCTTAGATACTGAAGCAAGGTATCTGTGGGATGATCAAAGCTTTGCCAGATTACAGCTTCGGTGTTGTCAAGAATGAGAACAAGGTTACCTATATCTGTGAGTTTAGCCATGACTTTGGTGGTGTTTGATTGGGAAGTTGAAATATTGGTAGACCAAACTGGAAAGGTGCTATATTTGTGTTGGAGTACTAGGTTTCCATCTGCGTTGATTGAGAGAAACCCAGAAGTGTCATTGATTGGAGCGTTTCTGTTTGCAACCCAAGCAACAGTTTGTTCCTGCACATTGTTGTACCATATTCCCACATAGCGGAAGTTGGACTTCGCTGGACTGAAGAATCCAAGAGCGAATTTTTGCGCTTTTGAAACAAGAAGCTCTCCATCTCTGATGCCTTTGTCAGCAAATATGGTATCAGAAGAAGAGCAAAAGGAGAAGCTGAATAGTAGAATCTTAGCACAGAGCAGGTAGATGCCATGCTTGTGATATTGACTCATGACAAAGCTTGAAAGACTCTTAGCATAGTGCATGGAGTTCCTCTTTCATACCCCTCTTGCATTTCATGAGGAGAAATCCTACTTTGTACTTGAAGATTAGTGGTGTGAAATCAAATGTGCTCATACTCTCCTTCCTTGTACTAATTTTTCTCTCTAGCAGATTCATGTACCCAGAACTACGCAAGAATTTCACTTTCATTGAGGACTCCTAAACTTGGGAACAATCATTCCTTTTGTCAAGATTGTCTCTGAATCGTCGTGGAGGCTGCTGAATGCATAGGCAACAAAGGCCGTACCTAAAACGTCACTCTTTTGTGCCAACAAATAACTGTTGCATGGTGTAACATTGCATTGCATTGCTTGCAGCACCAATTGCACAAAGACACATGGCGCATGAACTTTCAAAGAATAGCGTATTTTTAGGACGGAGTGGTCGATAAATATATGTTTAATAAGTCACTAGAATCATTAGTGTTGTTTTGTGTTATCACTTTTCTCGTCATTCTGCATTTCTATGTAATAATATATTAGTATATCTTAGAATACGCGTTTTTGCTCAACTCAACTACTAACTTAACCCATACGGTAAGAGTTGATTATCACTGGTTAATCTCTCTTTATATATAGATAATCTCTCCGTCGATATGCATCTTCTCCTTTTCAAATTTTGAGACGATGAAAATAACTTTTCGATATTTCTTTAGTTGATGTCATATATTTAATGTATTACCTCGAAATCACTTGTATCTTCGTTCTATGAAATAGTTCTTTCATGATTAAAAACTTTCTCGATTTTTCATATTAGTCCCTTTGTTAATTTTTGACTATTAATACGTTAACATGTTCTCTTCTCTTCGATGCAAGTTTTTTATCAATAACAAATGAATATAAGAGAATATGATTTTGAATTGATATGCTTTGTTTGGTTGAGACGGTGGATTGTAGATCATTAGTTTGGAGATAAATTGAACTAAAAGTGAGGTGATTTAATACAAACATGGTAAATTTAAGTATAAAATGTATTAGTGTATGTGATTGAATTTACTGTTAAAAAATTAATATTTTCTGTCAATTTTGTTTTGAAATTTTTCTATAGGAAATACCTACAAATTTTGTTATGAAATTTTTTTTACAAGAAATACTTATCAATTATTTTGCAAAATAATTTGTATAAAACACTTTTCGTAAAAAAAAAATTATAAGAAATCCTTACGAATTTTATAATTTTGTAGAAAATGATTATTCATGAAAGATTTATCTGCCAGTTAAAATTCTTATAAAAAATGGTGAAAATAAGTCTTTTCTTGCAAATTCTTTTAACAAATTTGCAAAAAGAAAAATCATCTAATATAAAATATTATAGCAGTGATTACTTAAACTAATGAATTATTTTTAAGTATAATTAATAATTTGGTTCATATATTTAGTTCTTTAATTTGTTTTGGTCTTTATTTTTTTTATTCAATTGAATACCTTTTTTTTTTTTTTAAAAAAAAATTTTAATTAAGTCCTTACTTTTGGAAAAAAAAAAAAGCAATGTGATATTTTTCGTTAAATTGACATTAACATCGTTTGTAAGTTTCACATGTCAAAATCTTTGTTTATCACAAGTCAAAATCTATGTCATCTTTTACTTGAGACTTTCAAGTACATATCTAGATTTTGACACATCAAACTTTCAATTGGTGTTAATGTCAATTTAATGGAAGAGACTATATGGAATCTTTTTATAAAACAAAAACTTAATTTAGTCAAAAACAAAAATAAAGACCACACCAGGTCAAAGATTTATAAATAAGAATCAAATTATTAATAATTTTTTTATTTAAAGTGAAAGTGTTCTTGATATATACTTTAAAATATAAACATTGTTTTGTTAGAGTTAAATATGGGAAGAAGAATGATATATTTTTATCCATTAAGAAGTGACTTTATCAATTCACCGATCCAAATATGTTAAAACGTACAATGTTGATTGTGCATCATAATTGTGAAGTCAATGCATTAATAGAATAATCAAATGACAGAAATCATAAATAAAAACGAAAAAATATAATGAAAAACGTAGATACTCAATTAAAAAGTTAAATCTATTAGTAACTTAAAACATATTTAAACATAATTGTAATGAAGTAATAGTAATAAATGTTAAAAAAAAAAAAAAACAAAGTTACTTTTGAAATACATAAAGAATTTCTATTAAATAAAAAAAGTAACTCATTTTTTCATAATAGTATTATATTGTTGTTCCTATTTTCATTTAGTATTATGCGCTAAAACAAATATGACGAAAGGAAATGAAGAAATATTTAGGTATTTAGCACATATAATAATATTTCGGAGTTAAAATTGACTCTTGGGCCAACAGATCAGCCGCGTAATTAGGTTTGGAAAAAAACCTGATCGTGTAGTCATAAATGTCATATTTATGCGTCAAATGCATTAAAGACTGATTAGAAATAAACCTAATTAATTTGCAATACGGAATAAAAATATCAGAGAATAACAAGAAAAAGATATATGCAATCAAATAAATAGAGAAAAGAATAAGAAAAATGAATAAATAAAATATGAAAAATAAATAAAGAAAGCTGACATTGAATTTCCTTTTAAATTATTAAAAACGTAATGAGAATGTTTAAGTTTACAACTGATTAACATTCTCTTCCGTACTGAGTTGCATGTTTTCGTTAAAAATGAAAATGTTTCAACTTCTAAGTTAGTTTCAATATTCATAGAGTTAAGGTAAGAAATAAAATAGTGAATCATGTTTTGTTAAAATCTAATGACTTGATTTTCTTTTCATCATATTTTGTTAATTTTTTTCTTGCATCTCCATTTATTTTTATAGCACCCTTCTTTTATGAAGAATAATGTTTTTTTCACAATGATTTTAACATTTTCATATTTATTATTCACTACAAGATTAGGTACCAATTTTAGCAACTAAAAAAACAGTAGTAATTTTTGAACTAAATATTACCTACCAAATTTATCAGCTACCATAATTTATGCAAAAATATCTTTCAATTGTTTCTATTGAAATTTGTCATTGATTTTATAAATGTTTTTATGGTAACCTATTTTTTCTTTTAAATATTAAATACTTTTTTTAAAAGTATTATTATAAAAATATATTAAATATTTGTTAAAATTATATTAATATATTAATTGTTTGGTAGGTTTTTGGCAGATATCTATAAATAAAATTATAAAATGACTCTCAAAACATACGGTTTGACAAAATCTTTGTTGCAACCTCTCTCCTTCGTAGAATAATTATTCCTTTGATTCAATTCTGATGGTCAAAGCATGAGTGAGAAGAGGAAGTTGTCATCATCATCATTTTTTTATTTAACCATTTTTCTTGTAATATCAAATAATATTATTGTTGCCCACCACCTCCCCAAATGTTCACAACATAGATTGAACTACAGAGATGTTGATTTTTCTTTTAGCTATACATTTTCTCTCATATTTAATTATTTTAATTTTTTGAAAAATTTAGTTTCAAAAGGTTATAAAAATGTGTTACTATAAGAATTTTCGTATCTAGTGACAACAATAAATCTAAATTTATTGATGAATTTTAGAATTTAAATCACGAATAAATACTTTTGTCAATAATAAATATGTTGATAAAATTCATAAATAAATTAAAATTTGTATTACCAACGGATATTTCTGAATTATGTTGGTAATTTGTGGTTTCTAATAACATTGAATAGTTTCGAGAAGGAGTTGGAGAAGGGGAGAGGAGGAATTGGAGGTGGTGATGGGAGATGGGGCGTCAATGGTGGAGAGGGAGAAGGAAGACAAGAGGAGGATAGGAGAAAGAAGACCAAATCGTGGAACTTATTAACGAATTTTATTGGCAGTTAGGATCCATTGATAGATTTGTCGATTACTGTTGACAAATTTGAAAATGTCGTTATCTAGTGACGAATTTCATGATCAATTAGTAAAATTTATAGACAACTATTTAATAACGAATTTTTTATCATCCATAATCTATTGGTAAACTCAAATTATCGACGAGTTTTTGCCACTAACAACAAATTATATTTATCGATAATATACAATTTTCTTATAATGTAGTGTTGGAACAAGAGGATATTTACTAATATAAATATAATCTAAGTAGATGTTATTAGGTGAATTTTTTTTTATCACCAACTTACTCTAATATGTCACCTATGAATATATTGATATTTATTATTCTTTTATACATTTTTATTATAGGAAACATAATTGAAGTATGGTTGGACATAATTTACTGAATTTTAGTGTACTATTAAAAAGTACAGTGAATTGAAAACTAGTTCGCCTAAATTGAACTGAACTGAAAAATAGTTAAGACGAATTGAAATGAAATATTTTTTGTCCAACCCTACTTCACAAGTCCAATTGATATGATTTTCAATTAATGTAGATATGGGAACTATGGAGAGAAGGAAAAACCATGGAGATTGTTGATCCATCATTAGGAGAGTCGCTCCCTGACCTTGAAGTCCAAAGATGCATACAAATGGATTATTTTTTATCGAAAATACACTATTTTTTAATCGAATTACAATATTTTTGAACTAAACTGATTCTGAATTGTTTTTGAATTGTTTAACTAAATTATTGAAATAAACATTACATTGTGTTTTTATTGACATGGAATATTTTTAATCCTTGAAATTGAGTATATTAATTCTTTCAATTTTGGGTAACACTATTTTTGAAAGTTGATTCCATACTTAAATATATTTTGAAAGTTGATTGCAGATATACTTGAGATTGAGTATATTAATTATTTCAATTTTGGATAACACTGTTCTTCTTTAATTCTTTTATTAGATATGTTTTCTTACTGAATAAAATTATTTTATTTTTTATTATTAGTTAATAGAAATAGAATAAGCGGGATTTAAAAGGGAAAAAAAATTGAGTCTTTGGGCCTAACAAAGGATGTGGAATCTGTTGTTTAACTATTAATACACTCAAGGCTGACCAAAAAATGTGGGTTAACCAAACTCCTATATAAAGAAAAAAACAAGTGAAAAATTGAGGTGATAATAATGATATAACCAAGTTTGGTTTGGTCTGAGCAACATGGCTACGACTACAGGCACATATCGTTTTGGAGATCAATACAACACTACACCATGGTTGCTTTTAGCTAACGAGCACTCACAGTGGTTGCTGTTACTTCATTTATTGATGATCCCCCACCTGATGTTGATGACTCCACCAAATCTCCATTCAATAAAAATGCTGGCTTTTGGGGTCGGGAAAGAGCTGTTTCATTGCCCAGCATAAAAACAACTTCTGACAAAGATGGTCTATTCGCTGCATTTTCTTGCACACACAATAGACCAATCTGAATGCACCTCAGAACAAGGGCTGCAGAATAAGACTGAGCCAGTGTTGAATCAACTATATCCAAGGCCCTTCCTTCTGTCCACAGCATCCACACCTACACATGTAAAAACATAATCATTAAATTAAGCAGTCATAGTAACAAAATAATTTCTCAGCCAGTTCTAATGACTTTTGTTTCTCAACTTACATGTCCAATTAAATTTGGGGAGGATCTTCCCCTTTCACTATCTGTATTTCTCTTGCCAGCAATGATCTCTAGGAGTAAGACCCCGAAACTAAACACATCAGATTTTGTTGAATACCGTCCATCCATTGCATATTCTGGTGACATATAACCGCTACATAAATCAAAACGGTTAGAACATCACAAACAATACATATTAATAACTGCAATCTCCAGGTTTACATGAACAATACACCTACTATGTTCCAACCACTCTTCTCGTCCTTGCTTGGATTTGATCTTCTCCAAATATTCTAGCCATACCAAAATCTGAGATTTTCGGATTCATTGCAGCATCAAGTAGCACATTGCTGGCTTTCAGATCTCTATGGATTATTTTCAGCCTTGAATCTTGATGAAGATATAAAACACCTCGAGCAATCCCCAAAATGATTTCAAACCGCTTATCCCAAGTCAGTGATGACCTTCGTTTTTCATCTGAATTTAAGCGTTCGAACTCTCAGATATGTATATAAAAATGAAATGAAAGAGGATTATAACAATTTCTTTGCAGTAAAGAGAAAGTAGAGAAAGACATACCAAATATGAAGAAGTCCAAGCTTTTATTTGGTAAATATTCATAAACTAACATCCTTTCTTCTTTCTCAAAGCAACAACCGAGCAGCCTCACCAGATTTCTGTGTTGAAGCTTAACTAATAATCTAACTTCAGTTTTAAACTCTTCTGTCCCTTGACCTGAATGTTCCGACAATCTTTTCACTGCTATCTCTTGTCCATTTGCTAGGCAGCCCTGAAATGTTTATAACTCTTCAACCCCATTTCACTGTTTTCTCTTCATTTTTCTACAATTCTATTGAAGGAAAACTAAAGACATAAAAGCCACTTCTCACAATAGCTGTTCACGCATGGTAGAGTTTGAGTTACCTTATAGACAGAACCAAATCCACCTTGCCCAAGCTTGTTCTCATCACCAAAATTTCTTGTGGCTTCCATTATCACTTTAAGGCTGAAAAAGGGAAGATTTGGATGTGTGTTGCTTGGGATATCGTGGACGTCTTCAGGGGAAAATTGGTTTAAATGTTGCATCACTTTATCTGAATCATAAATGCACGCATAAAGAATAAGCTCCTCTTACATTCTATGTCAAAAGCTTTGAGCCACAGTTTTTAATACAAAAGAGTTTAATTTAAACACACATATATACACATTGTAATTCCACCAAAGGCTGTTCAGTCTATATTTCTAACGAGTTAAGTGTAGAGATCTTTACAGTGATGGCACATAAATTCAAAAACTTGTCTTTTTATCTTACAATTTCCACATTAGAGTGCTGTGTAATAGCATCCTTAATAGTAAATGACGCACCTTTTCTTTTTCTCTTCCACATGTAATATACACAGGAGAAAAGAATGACACTTGTCAGTACTGAAGCGGTTGGAATTGCAACCATCCTCTGTTTACCGCTTACTCCTTTTGTTTTTTTGTTATAAATTGCTGACAAGAAGAAAGAGTTCAGATAGGTTGAAGCAGAATCTTAAAATATATGTGTGGTGTTAAATTCATAAAGAAAAAGACAGTGGGAGGGAGTACCTAGTTCAACTGCATCAACACGGACAAATAAATCTTGACCTTGATCACTCAGTTTTTGTATGTCTAATAAATTTCCATGCCATGCCAAGCACCCACTTCCACCATTCCTCACATCAAGAACTGCATAGGCAGTGCAAGAGCAGTTTCTCAAGCAATCCTCCTCACACTCATCCAAACTCAAACCACCTTTGGCAGTTGCCTCAGAGGTATCAGGAAGCTTCAAGCCTTCAAGTTTCACAAACCCTTCTCCATTGCCACAAACGGATACACCTTTCTTCCTCACGCACCCTTCTGACCCATCTCTGTTATCATACCACTCATGTGGGGATTTGGGTTCAAAACCAGGTAGACAAGTGCACCGAAATTCCTCAAAGTTCAAAGGGTCACAGTTACCGTTTGATCCACAGGTTCCATAGTTATCACACTGATTTGTTGGTTCAGACCAATACCTATTCCATTGACTCTTTTGGTCATCCCAAGTGAATACTTGAAAGAAACCTGATGGTTGAACTACTACTCTAGAGATCACGGACTGATCAACCATGCTATATGAGAGCACTGCCTGGTTATCATCTTCTATATAAGAAACGTTAAAAGTATACATATCTCTCTTCATATCAGGTATACCCATAAATAATTCACCGTTCCACGATCCACCTCGCCAAAAGGGAAGATTCTGGTGGTAAAAGATCATCTGGGGTTTCCCAGCGCTGCTTATTTTCAATGTGTAAGAACCTGCTCCGGGATCATCATCCGTCTTCCAAGATTGGAGGAACCAACTCTGGTTTGTTCTTCTGTCGAAACCAACTCTTAGATACTGAAGCAAGGTATCTGTGGGATGATCAAAGCTTTGCCAGATTACAGCTTCGGTGTTGTCAAGAATGAGAACAAGGTTACCTATATCTGTGAGTTTAGCCATGACTTTGGTGGTGTTTGATTGGGAAGTTGAAATATTGGTAGACCAAACTGGAAAGGTGCTATATTTGTGTTGGAGTACTAGGTTTCCATCTGCGTTGATTGAGAGAAACCCAGAAGTGTCATTGATTGGAGCGTTTCTGTTTGCAACCCAAGCAACAGTTTGTTCCTGCACATTGTTGTACCATATTCCCACATAGCGGAAGTTGGACTTCGCTGGACTGAAGAATCCAAGAGCGAATTTTTGCGCTTTTGAAACAAGAAGCTCTCCATCTCTGATGCCTTTGTCAGCAAATATGGTATCAGAAGAAGAGCAAAAGGAGAAGCTGAATAGTAGAATCTTAGCACAGAGCAGGTAGATGCCATGCTTGTGATATTGACTCATGACAAAGCTTGAAAGACTCTTAGCATAGTGCATGGAGTTCCTCTTTCATACCCCTCTTGCATTTCATGAGGAGAAATCCTACTTTGTACTTGAAGATTAGTGGTGTGAAATCAAATGTGCTCATACTCTCCTTCCTTGTACTAATTTTTCTCTCTAGCAGATTCATGTACCCAGAACTACGCAAGAATTTCACTTTCATTGAGGACTCCTAAACTTGGGAACAATCATTCCTTTTGTCAAGATTGTCTCTGAATCGTCGTGGAGGCTGCTGAATGCATAGGCAACAAAGGCCGTACCTAAAACGTCACTCTTTTGTGCCAACAAATAACTGTTGCATGGTGTAACATTGCATTGCATTGCTTGCAGCACCAATTGCACAAAGACACATGGCGCATGAACTTTCAAAGAATAGCGTATTTTTAGGACGGAGTGGTCGATAAATATATGTTTAATAAGTCACTAGAATCATTAGTGTTGTTTTGTGTTATCACTTTTCTCGTCATTCTGCATTTCTATGTAATAATATATTAGTATATCTTAGAATACGCGTTTTTGCTCAACTCAACTACTAACTTAACCCATACGGTAAGAGTTGATTATCACTGGTTAATCTCTCTTTATATATAGATAATCTCTCCGTCGATATGCATCTTCTCCTTTTCAAATTTTGAGACGATGAAAATAACTTTTCGATATTTCTTTAGTTGATGTCATATATTTAATGTATTACCTCGAAATCACTTGTATCTTCGTTCTATGAAATAGTTCTTTCATGATTAAAAACTTTCTCGATTTTTCATATTAGTCCCTTTGTTAATTTTTGACTATTAATACGTTAACATGTTCTCTTCTCTTCGATGCAAGTTTTTTATCAATAACAAATGAATATAAGAGAATATGATTTTGAATTGATATGCTTTGTTTGGTTGAGACGGTGGATTGTAGATCATTAGTTTGGAGATAAATTGAACTAAAAGTGAGGTGATTTAATACAAACATGGTAAATTTAAGTATAAAATGTATTAGTGTATGTGATTGAATTTACTGTTAAAAAATTAATATTTTCTGTCAATTTTGTTTTGAAATTTTTCTATAGGAAATACCTACAAATTTTGTTATGAAATTTTTTTTACAAGAAATACTTATCAATTATTTTGCAAAATAATTTGTATAAAACACTTTTCGTAAAAAAAAAATTATAAGAAATCCTTACGAATTTTATAATTTTGTAGAAAATGATTATTCATGAAAGATTTATCTGCCAGTTAAAATTCTTATAAAAAATGGTGAAAATAAGTCTTTTCTTGCAAATTCTTTTAACAAATTTGCAAAAAGAAAAATCATCTAATATAAAATATTATAGCAGTGATTACTTAAACTAATGAATTATTTTTAAGTATAATTAATAATTTGGTTCATATATTTAGTTCTTTAATTTGTTTTGGTCTTTATTTTTTTTATTCAATTGAATACCTTTTTTTTTTTTTTAAAAAAAAATTTTAATT